>Ga0302186_10000077_pt1 | contig 91585 bp, 102 predicted proteins | sample II_Bog_E1_2_FD_198782 | JGI IMG/M metagenome (GOLD analysis project Ga0302186, IMG submission 198782) | Peat permafrost microbial communities from Stordalen Mire near Abisko, Sweden - II_Bog_E1_1 | ecosystem: Environmental > Terrestrial > Soil > Wetlands > Peat | place: Sweden: Abisko...
TGTTTCCTCACTGGCGTATACAACCTGGTATGTAACCGATGCAGCAGGAAATGAATTGAGTATTTACAGTACCAATCAAAGTACCACAACCACACCAACACCCTTACAGACGGAGATAGCGGTGTATGGGCAAAGCAGAGCCGGAATTTATAACCTGTCTTATTCAAGTACCACTACCGGTGGTGTAACAACCTATGCCCTTTCAGGAACAGCTTTTAATTATGAAATCAAGGATCACCTGGGGAGTGTACGTGTTATTATCAACCGGAACCTGAATACGAACAGTACGGTTAATATTATGAGCTGGGCGGATTATTTGCCATTCGGTGAAGTGATGCAGAGTTCACCCGTTACCGGTTACAATGACCGTTACGGCTACCAGGGTGAGTACGCCATATGCGATCCCGAAACCGCCACGAATACCGGAGGCAATAACATCGGCGGTTGGAACTCCTTCGATCACCGCATGTTCGATGCTAATCTTGGCCGTTGGCTGAGCCCCGATGCAGGGAAACAGTACCATAGTCCGTATGAAGGCATGGGAAATGATCCGGTCAACGGTGTTGATCCTGATGGTAATGCATGGGGATTGCTGATAGATGGAAACGGCAATAAGCTATATAAATGGTTTGGAGAGGGCGTAGATGTTAGCGGCCCATACAAACATGTTTCCGATAATTTTAGTTATTATAATGATAATAAGTCTGTTCAACACGATGAAACAGCAACTTTTGAATTTGCACCTGGAACATTAGATGGGATGAAATTCGTAGTTAATACTAGCCATTCTTCAATTAAAGCTCTTCCAGAGGCAACAATAATTTATGATTACTTTGATGGTAGCGGTAATATACAATCGACAACCTTTATGAGGGGGAAAGCTTTTGTAATAGGAGCCGGAAATTCTACCGGTATACCTGTCGATGCAGTTTATGCTCCACATATTGATGCGAATTCTGTTTTTAAAGTATCAAATGGCAATTCTGTAACTGTTACAGATAATAATATAGAAGTTCATTATGGAGGTGGTACTTCTTGGGTTGCTCAAAACATTCCAACTCCATGGACAGATACAGGAGGATGGAAAACTGGAGATGAAATTGATTCATCTTTTAAAGAGTTAATGCCATTAGAATTAAGATAGCAAATTATGAAAATCAAAAACAGCTTTTGGGGTTTATTGGGTATTTCCTACAGTTATCATTTATATAGTTCAATTAACTTAATGAAACCCGAACGACTATATAATTCAAGTCTTCTTGAGATCTGTTTTGCTATAAGCATCTTTTGTAATTTCTCCTTATTAGTCTGGACATTAATGATTATTTTTTCAAAAAGGAAATATTCTTCAAAAGAAAAATTACGTATCGGGTTAATTGGTTTGGGATCGTTTATTTTAAATTATTTACTGGGGTCATATTTGTTAAGTTACTATGTAGAATAAGAGTCATGAGGAAAAATATTAAATGATAAGGTATGTGAGAACATACAAAACGTTCTTTAAAAGCGAGGAAGGGGAATTTGGAAACGGTGTAGAAAAGTGGTTCAGATGCCGACCGTTACGGCTACCAGGGCGAGTATGCCGAATGCGACCCTGAGACAATGACAGGTGCCATCGGAGGATGGAATTCATTCGACCTACGTATGTATGATGCCAATGTGGGGAGATGGTTGAGCAAAGATCCGTATGGTCAGTATTACAGTCCGTACATCGGAATGGGGAATGATCCGATCAATGGCATAGATCCCGATGGTGGATTGTTTGGTGGTGGTGATGGTGAGAAACCAACATCAAATTCACCAGTACCGCCTACACCAGCAGGGGGAGCAAAATATAATGGAGAAAATGGCCCATATCTTAACGATCCTGAAACACCAACGCCCAAAAATCTTCCTAATACTACAAACTTTAATACTTATGTTCCTCCTGCACCTATAGACCAAACTGCAGGGGCTATGGATCCGGCAAACATGCATTCGGGTTCAGCCGAACCTGATTTTGCAACTTCGTTGATGATTGGAGGATTGGTAGCATCAGGTATAAATATATCAACAAGGGCATTTGTTTCGGGCGCGGAAGTAGCAACTTCTACAGGAGAAAATGTAGTTTATCATTCCGTAGAGAACGGAGTAACTCAATATGTTGGAATTACAAATAATCTTGCACGTAGAGCCGCAGAGCACTTGGCATCAAAAGGGATTAATATATCCCCTCTGATGCGGGGATTATCAAGAGTGGATGCAAGAGCTGTAGAACAGACATTAATTGAAATACATGGTTTGGGAAAGAATGGAGGAACATTACTTAATCGAATCAACAGTATAGCACGTAGTAATCCAACATATGGGGCTCAATTGGAAAGAGGTTATCAACTTTTAAAATCAATTGGTTATACATGGTAAGGATTAAAATAGGTGATATTTTCGAAATCAATACACCTAAAGGGAAAGCCTATTTGCATTATATTTATAAGGATAAAACAACAGGTGATTTAGTAAGGATCTTATCAGGGTTGTATTATGATAGACCAGCCAATTTTGATGAATTGGCTGGTTCGAAAGAATTATATATGGTATCTTTTCCTCTATCAGCAGCGAATAAACAAAAGATAGTTGAGCGGGTTGGATATTATCCTGCGGATAATTTTAAAAAACCAAAGTATATGCGAACTGAGCATATTGTAAGAGGTGAGTTTTTAGGTTGGCATATTATTGATACAGAAACTTGGGAAAGGCAATTAGTAAAAAAACTTAGTCCCGAACAAAAGCAATTATCCCCTTGGGGAATATGGAATGATACTCTTTTAATTCAAAATCTGATTGATAATTGGAATTTAGAAAAGTGGAGTTAATTATTTAGCTCTGATTGGTAATCTTGAATGACTTTGGGTAAAGTTTTTATGGGAAATAACATACTTACTTCATTTTCATTTAGTACTTTTTTGTCAATGTAACTCAAAGTCATTTCTGCATTATATTCACCCAATATATTATCAAGTAAAATAAAAGCAGCAGCACTCCATTCTGGCGACTCATAAAAACCTCTAATATTTAACTCTAAACCAATCTTTCCCGTATCCTTTGCATACCGGAAAAAGATGTCATCAAAGTTTATTACAAGGCCTTGATAATTTATTTGTGTAACTCCTAGGTGAGGCTGTCGAAAGGCAATAATCTTCCAGTTTTTTAATATCGGAGCTTGTTTTACTAAATCAATTACAATAGGGAAAATGCTTTTGATACCATCGGCAGAAATGACAAACTCCCTTGTTCCATCTTCAAAAATAGGACTAAACTCAAAAGTAAGATCGGGATGAATTTTTTCCAACTTAGCTTTAAGTATGGGAAACAGGGCATCTTGATTGCTTTCAAAATGAAAGTATGTATCAGTATTTTCTGAAAACCAATCCCAGAAAGTTTCTTTATCGTTTTTCTTTTTAAAAAGGCTCTTTAGCATGGTTTTACTTATTCATTAGGTTAGAGAACTTATCTCAAAAAGAGCCAGATCCTGCATCAGCAGGTTCGACTTTTGAATGGTTAGGTCTACAGAAGGGGAAGATTAACAAACTTGTTAATCTTCCCTTTATTTTTTTAAAGAGTTTTTAATCTGGCGGATTTAATGAGTCCGTCTATGGCATAGAAGATACACTCCTTATCTTTTTCATCAAGAGACACAATGGAGTTTATGCGCTCAATCATTTTTTTGTCTTTGAGCGAATTTTCAGAACGTCCGACCAGATAATCCAGCGATACATTAAGGGCATCGGCTAATTTAGTGGCCACGTCAATGGATGGTTTTACTTCATCCCGTTCATACCGTCCGATTGTGGTGGTGGTTGTCTGAAGGATTCTGGCTAACTGATCCTGAGACATCTCTTTTTCCTTACGGACTTCGGTAATTCGTTTTCCAAAGCTCATATCTGTATGATTTAAGTATTTAAAATCAGGTTTTTAGCTGATTGTCAGTACAAATATATGTTATATAGTTCAGATATATTTTGAGTTTTTGAAATCATATCTGTAATATTGAACACAGATATGAGTTAAAGCGAAAAAAATCAAAAAAATATGAGAGAAACCCTCAAAGAAAATATGCCGGCCGGTTTTGATGATTTTATAAAACAGGATGTGCCTGTGAGCCAGTTGCTGGAAACACTGGACAGTACCCTTTTACATATGGTTATGCTTTTAAAGTATGAACCGCTGTTATTGGAAAGCACCCCGAAACTGTACGATACCCTTTACCAGCTGCGGGAGTTTGTTAAACAGTACAGGTAATAACATGGAAATCCCGGAAACCGCTTCAGCGGTTCGCGAAACCCATAAAGAAACAATTATGACTATTGAGCAAATCAAAATGCAGCTGCCTTTAAGTGCAGTACTGAATCACTACGGTTTAGCCCCGGACAGGAACCACCGTATCAGCTGTCCTTTTCATGCGGATAAAACCCCCAGCATGCAGGTATATGAAAAGACAGGTACGGTATACTGTTTTTCGGGCAACTGTAAAACGCATGGTAAAAGCCTTGATGTAATAGACTTCATCATGCACATGGAACAGTCAACCAAACACGAAGCGATAAAGAAAGCGGAAAGCCTTCTGGGTGCAGCTCCCACGCAGGCGCAGGAACTGACACGGATCGCAGTACTTACCAGGGTGTTCGGCTATTTTAAGAACGGCACACCCAACAGTAAACCGGCAAGGGAGTACATACAGAGCCGTAACCTTGATTACAGCAGCCTTGAAATCGGTTACAATGCAGGGCAGTACCATCACGGGGAAAGAAGGGACGAGGCACTGATTAAAAGCTGTGTACAGGTTGGTTTACTCACGCTTGCAGGTGTAAACAAAGGTTACAGGGTCTTTGCAAAAGAGTGTATTGTCTTTGCTTTAAAAAACAAAGCGGGACAGATCACAGGTATGTACTTCCGCAGTACGGTAAAGGATACAGAGCAGAAACATTTTTATTTAAAGGACAGCGAAGGGCTGTATCCCTGCTACCCCAAAGCGGATACACAAAAACTGATTATCACCGAAGCGGTAATCGATGCAGCGACCCTTTTACAGGTTCAGGAAATTACAAGGGAATACAGCATCCTTGCAGCCTACGGGACAAACAGACTGACGGGAGAACATATACAGGCAATCAAAGAACTGACAAACTTAAAGGAAATTATTTTTGCCTTTGACAGTGATGATGCAGGAAATAAGGCTGCAGAGAAATATGCAAAGCAGTTAAAGGAATTATTACCGGAGATCAGAATAAGTACACTGGATCTGCCCGAAAACGAAGACATAAACAGCCTTGCCCAATCGCACCAGCAGGAAGTATTTATACATTTATTAGAGCAACGCCGGACAATAGCATTTTCTTTTTCAACTGAAAGCGGTGAGCCACCGCAGGCAATTAAAAGGATACCGCCACAGGCTTTAAGCCTGACAAGCGGACTCAATACAAGGAACCCTTTTAAGATCAGTTATAAAACGGGAACGGCCACGTATTACATACAGGGCGGGGTAAGCAAAATGCTGGACAGCATGAAAGTTACTCTGGTAGTGGAACACCCTGAAACCCTTTACAAGAGCCGGAACAAAGTAGACCTGTACGAAGACAGGCAGGTTGAAAAACTCTGTAAGGATACAAGCGAGAAACTGAATGTAAGAAAAGACCTGCTGGAAGCAGACATCTATAAACTGACAGACTTACTGGATGCCTTCAGGGAACAGCAGACAGAAACGCAGGACAATGTATCAAACGAAGACTTAATTATACCGCTCACAGCAAAAGAAAAAGAGCAGGTGGAAAGCTTTGCAAAGAAACCCGACTTAATAAAACGTCTGGGTGACCTGCTGGGTAAAGCGGGCATCGTAGGCGAAGAAAAGAACCGGATCTTTTTACTCATTATAGCCACCAGCTATAAAATGCCGGAAACCCTGCACGCTCTTATACAGGGCAGCTCAGGAAGCGGAAAGACCCGTTTGCTCAAACAGATAAGCGATTGCATACCCAAAGAGAAGGTTACCAAACTGACCCGTGTATCGGATAAAGTATTATACAATTACCCTCAAGAATATTTTATTAACCGTCTTCTCTGCTTAGAGGATATAGACGGCCTGTCTGAAGAAGCCGAGTTTGCCTTCAGGGAACTGCAAAGTAACGGAGAGCTGAACTCAGCGACCAGCAGCAAGCTTGAAAACGGTCAGATCGTGGCCGGACAGAAAACAGTAAAAGGCCCGATTGCCAGTATGGCCTGTACCACCAGAGGGGAGATATACGAGGACAATATGAGCCGTGTATTTTTAATTGCTGTGGATGAAAGTGCAGCACAAACCAAACAGATTATTCATTACCAGAACGAAAAGGCAGCCGGAGAAATAGACCAGAGAAAAGAGCAGGAAGTAAAATACTTCATCCGCAATTTTATACGGGAATTAAAACCGCTGGAAGTACTGAACCCTTACGCCAATAAAATACACCTTCCCGAAGAAGCCCATAAAATAAGAAGGCTCAATGATCTTTTTCAGAGCTTTGTAAAAATGGTTACCATCCTGAACCAGTACCAGCGAAAGAAGGATCAGCGGGGGCGACTTATAACCGAACCGGAAGATATGCAGACTGCTATTGATATCCTGTTTGAAAGCATAGTACTAAAGGTTGATGAACTGGACGGCTCATTAAGGCAGTTTTATGAAAAGCTGAAAAGCCATGTAGCAAAGAAAAGCAAACAGTATGAGTTTACCCGCTTCGAGGTAAAGGAAGCCACAGGTTTAAGTAAAACCCAGCAGCATTATTACCTGAATCAATTAACAGGACTGGAATACATACAGCAGTCCGGCTTTGCCAACCGTGGCTTTAAATACAGGATCGTTCACTGGGATAATTACAGCGCATTACGGGAGCGGATCAGAAAAGCCCTTCAGAGCCAGCTGGATAATCTACAGAACCGAACACCAGCGAACGCCAGCCGAACACCAGAGAGTCTATTGGTAAAAGATAAATGATTGTAAAAGAGCAGTAAACAAAAGGGTTCTGCCTTTAGTGTCCGGTGTTTTTTAAATATGCTCAAGGGAAGAAATAAAAAAACGATCTGCTATGACCATTGCCATAAAAAATCAGATTAAAGACTTTAAGAATTACTTAACCCAATTGGGTTACGGTCAGACAACCTGTAAGATGCTTCCTGCCTGCATTCAGGACTTTTTAAACTACAGCAGCAAAGAGCCCGAAGAGATTACCACGAAGGAAATACAGGGCTTTTATGAATGGTTGCAGCACAGACCGCAGAAGCAGAAACAGGGGGCATTAAGTGAACAGTACATAAGCCATCATATCTATGCCCTGCGGGTATTTTTTAACTGGCAGGAAACAACGCACCGGATCAGTTATAACCCGATGAGCGTGATGCAGTTTAAAAAGCCGCAAGGCAAGCCAAGGGAACCTTTAACGCAAGGCGAAATCAGGGAACTGTTTAATGCATGTAATACAGCAAAGGAAAGAGCTGTACTGCATTTGTTTTACAGCTGTGGTCTGAGAAGAACCGAGGCCGAGAAACTGAATACAAAGGATCTGCATTTTAAAATGCAGATGCTCTATGTACGGGAAGGCAAGGGAGCCAAACGCAGAGCCGTACCCATGAGTGTAAAAGTAAGCCATGAACTGGAAGCCTATTATCTTGAAGAAAGAATACAGCAGGTTAATATCCGGAACCATGAAGCCTTTATTCCTGATAAGAAAGGCAGACGGACAAGCGGAGACACCTACAACCGGATAGTAAAGGAATTACTTGACAGAGCAGGTATAGACAAACAGATCAGCCTGCATCATTTACGGCACAGTATAGCGACACATTTACTGGAGAGCGGTTTATCCATCGAAGATGTGCGGGATTTTTTAGGCCACCGGTTTTTAGAAAGTACCCAGATCTATACAAAAGTAAATCAGGGACAGCTGAATAATATCAAACGGAAATGACACTGGAAGAATACTTACAGCAGCGCTATACCAGAGCTACAGCGAAACGCTACCGGAGCGAAATAAAAACCTATCAGGCAAACTGCCCGGGGGCAGAAACGGCACTTCACAAAGATATTACTGCTTACATAGGAATCCTTCGGAACAGATACCGTAATGCGAAAACGTTAACCAGAATCCTTTGCAGTATCAAGGCCTACTATGATTTTTTAGCTTATACAGGGAAACGTAAAGACAATCCGGCCACCTCGATCCTGTTAAAGGATAAACAGAACAGGGATATACAGCTTCAGGACTTATTTACGGAAAAGGAACTGAAAAGCCTGCTTGACAGGAAAGAGGCTTTTAGCCTGCTCGTCATGAGAAACAGAGTACTTACGGGGCTTTTAATTTATCAGGGTCTTTTACCGAATGAACTTGAAAACCTGAGAGTACCGGATATCAATCTTACTGAAGGAACAATTTACATCAGAGGCACAGCTAAAACCAACAGCAGAACCTTACAGCTGAAGCCCGCACAGATTATGCTGCTGCATACCTATATCCATGAAACAAGACCGAAACTTAATAAGAATCCCGAACAGGAACATTTACTGATTGGCTTACGGTCGGAGTATATGAGAGGGGCAGACATCGGTAAACATGTAATAGCGGGGTTCAGGGGAAGATTTAAAGACAGAAAGGTAAACTGCCGGACAATCCGGCAAAGTGTTATTACCAACCTGTTAAAGGCCGGAAATGACCTGAGAATTGTTCAGGTGTTTGCCGGACATAAATATCCTGATACAACCGAGAAATACAAACAGACAGATACAGAAGCGTTAAAAACGGCTATACAGAATTATCATCCGATCCGTTGAACCTGAAATGAAATAAAAACGTTAACTTTATGTATACACCAAAGAAAAAAAAGGCAATGACTCCGGAAATAAAAAAGCGTCTTATAGAAAAGCTTATCCAGACCGAAGATGATGATCTGTTAAAACAGGTAGAGGCTATTCTGGAAAGTAATGATCTGAGCGGGGAACAAAGGAATGAATTAGACAGAAGAATGGAAAAATACCGCAGAGGAGAAAGCCGGCTTTACAGTCTGGAGGAAGTAAAGGAGCGTATAAGCAGTATAAGAAAGAGAGCATGACATATACCTTGTTTTTCAGTGAAGATGCTCTTGGAGATATTGAGGAAAGTTATAAGTGGTATGAAGAGCAGAAGCATGGGCTCGGAGAGGATTTTTTAGAGAGTATTTACAGTGGTGCGGATAAGATATGTGCCAATCCGGATCTGTACCAGTTCCAGTATAAAGAACAGCGAGCAGCAATCGTATCGGGGTTCCCGTACAGGATTTTTTATTTTACAGAAGGCAATCGTGTTATTATACAGGGTGTATTAAACATGAGCAGAGATCCGCAGGTATGGAAGAACAGAAAATAAAACAGGATGGTGTTTCATTGGAATAACACAAAAAACAGCCGTGTTTTTTCCTGAAAGAAATACCGGATTATTTACCCTTAAAAATTGTACAAAAGCCGGAAAGGCCAATGTGAGCGGGCGAAAACAGTTAAATGATTGATTATAAACCGACTGATTAAAAACGACAGTCCAGAGCTGGACTACTTGCAACGTGTTACTAAAACCGTTGCTGTCAGAGAAGGAAATTTTGTATTATTTTTTTAAGAAGGGCAAAAACGGACACTGAAAAACGTTTTTCCGGAAGTGGTTCTGTTCACCAAACACATTTAAGAAATCATTTATAAAGTCTTTAGAAAAGCGATCTGTATAAAACGGGGCTTACGCTGGTTTTTACCTTACGTGTCTGTAATGGCTTAAAAATGGGCTGTTCTGAGCCGGAAAGAACGCAGGTTAAACCGGAACGTTTTAAAAGTTAAATACAATAATGTAGCCGTATTTTTTGATGGTTGGAACATTTAAATCTCAATGCTTATAATCAGTAAAATATATAGAAATATGATACAAATTAACGATGATGGATTACACCAAATAGTAGAAAACGAATTAGGTCAGATACGCCAACAGGTAGCATACTGTGACTTCACACCTGTAGACTCATCAGAAGTTTATATAAATGCTGATGCTATAGCTGGAAGATTAAGAGCTGAGAATGATCTAAATAAAGGGGAAGTACTTTAACTGTCTATATTGAATAAGGCCTTCCCCAAAGCTATTTTACATAATAAGAGTTGATATAACAAGGGCTTTTTTTAAAGGCTCCCCCGCGAAAAGCGGGGGAAGTAATGGCCCTTATTATATAACTTTATTATGTAAAATAGCCCCACGAAAACCCACCGCACGAAGTTAATGCGCTACTCGCTCCGCTCAGACAAGGCGCAAGGCCACAGGCGTACGGTATGAGTGCCTTAGCCAAGTATAGCCTGAAGGCTTTTGATTAAAAGGAAAGGGCAAAGCCTTCAGGCTATACCCGGCATAAGGCAGGGTGAGAGCGGGCAGGATCGGTAAAGAAGCTTTGCTGACGCACAAAAGACCCAGCGCAAAAGCTTCTTTACCGCACCTGCATTGTTGCGCTACTCCCTCCGGTCAAACAGGGCGCAGAGCCACAGGCGTGTGGTGTGCTTCGCACGTTGTCCTGGGGCAATTCCCTGCCCCAAACCCCGTGGAGCATTTTTCTGAAAGCTGCAAGCCCCGCAAAAACCTCCCCGCAAACCAAAGCTCACAGCCTTCAGAAAAACGTGAACTTTACATTTGAGCATGACTCAGGCAGAAAATAAACCTGAAACTTTTTTTTTCAATTGAAAAAGAAAAAATCCTATCTTCGGGGCAGCTATGGGATGTTTTAAACTGACATACGGGGAAGAAACAGGGGTTCTAAAAGTGGTGCACAACGCTTTTAAAATCAATGTAAAAAGTGGTTCAGATACCGACCGTTACGGCTACCAGGGGGAATACGCCGAATGCGATCCCGAAACCGCCACCACCAGCGGTACCGAAGCCATCGGCGGATGGAACTCATTCGATCTTAGAATGTATGATGCCAATGTGGGCAGGTTCCTCAGCAAGGATCCCATGGGTCAGTATTACAGCCCGTATGTTGGGATGGGGAATAATCCGATTGGTATCATGGATCCTACGGGTGGACAAGGTGAGGGTATACCTGAGGGTAGTGGAGGCGAAGCGACTCCATTTACACAAGAACCAGTAAATCCAGATCCTGCATATTCACCTAGTTCAAGAACAACTTTTGATATAAATACTCAATTGTCACCTGTTATAGATAATACAGATCAAGCTTTGGATCATTATTTTAATGGAAATGGAGAGCCTGCTCGTATAGGTCCTAACACGATAAGGGAATTATTAACTAGTGAAGATTTTGTCGCTCGTAACAATAGAATAATATCAGGTCAAACAACCTCTTTGAAGGGTAATTTTTCCGTTAATATGACAAATAAAGTTTTCCATATAGGACGTACAAATGTTAATTACTCTATTACTTCTACTGCTGAATATAGTACTGTTACATATAATTTATTTGTTAATGATGGATTTTGGGATGTTGATTTTATAGATGAAAAGGGTTTAGGATGGACAGGAATATCATGGTATGAACCTGATGGATTAGGCCCTAATCTTGAAAGGCTTGGAGGTACACCATATTCATATATTCCTTCAACAGTTATTATTACGTTCCCAAACCCTGGCTATAAATAGTTTGAAATAATGAAGAAAAATTTTGTGATATCTATAATTGTAATTATTTCCTGTATAGTTTTTTATTTTATACTAGATCAGAGATTATATTACTATGGTAAAAGTAGTTTTAACTTTTACCACCCATTGCCATTAAAGATCAAACCTGTATTTAGACATGACTTTGAAGGGGGCTTTTATTTAGAAGACCAACATGGGTTTGCATTGATTTCAACTGGGGATTACCAATACGTAGGTTCTTCATTAAAACTTGCAGTAAAGGAAATTCTTATGTATGGCTATACTGATGCAAAATTAATAGTATTGGTTAAAGATACTTCTGGTAAAAAATATTTTATAGAATACATTAGAAACAATAATTTATCATCAAAGCGAGATATGATTATAAATATTTTTGAATCAAAAACATTTATAATAAGCAAAGAAGAATATACTTGGGTAAATGTTGAAAATGATTCTTTTAAAAGAGTCGAATTATTAAGAAATTATTTGGTGGTAGTCATCATTATATCGTTTTTAATTTCAATATACTTTGCAAAGCGCGCAAAACATTAAATGATTCTGTAATAGGATCTCCGGTATACCGGAACTACGAAAAAGACAAATTGAAACTTGAAATCATACAAATGACTTCTTGAGAATAAAAGAGTTCTTTGAAATTGCAAATAGATTATACAACCTGGTATGTAACCGATGCAGCAGGAAATGAATTGAGTATATACAGCACCAATCAAAGTACTACAACGACACCAACACCCTTACAGACTGAGATAGCGGTATACGGACAAAGCAGAGCCGGAATTTATAACCTGTCTTATTCAAATACAACTACCGGTGGTGTAACGACCTATACCCTTTCAGGAACGGCCTTTAATTATGAAATCAAGGATCATTTAGGAAATGTGCGGGTAAACATCAGCCGGAACTTAACAACAGGCGGTGCTGTTAACATCATGAGTTGGGCAGACTATTATCCATTCGGGGAAGTAATGCGCAGTTCATCCACTGCAGGTTACAATGACCGTTACGGCTACCAGGGAGAGTATGCGGAATGTGATCCCGAAACCGCCACGACTACTAGTACCGAAGCCATCGGAGGGTGGAATTCCTTTGATCTGAGGATGTATGACGCAAATGTCGGCAGGTGGCTGAGCGTAGATCCTAAAAAACAATACTGGAGTCCTTATCTTGGTATGGGGAATAATCCGATCAATTTAGTGGATCCCGATGGCGGAGGTACAGAAGATTGGGGACAGATTACGGATCCACAAACCGGACAAACTTCCTATAAATGGTTCGGGCAAGGCGTAAAAGTTAGTGATGGGTATACATTTGTTTCTACAAAATTCAATTATTTTACTCAACCTGAAATTCAACACGATCAAACAGCTACTTTTGAATTTGCACCGGGAACATTAAAAGGAATGAATTATGTTAACAATTCAAGTGATAATCCAGTTATTTGGACACCAGAAACAACAATTATATACGAAGGTACCACTTATCAAAGGGGACAACCTATAATGTTGGGAGAACATTCAACTTCTGATATACCTGTTGATGCAGTTCTTGCACCAAGTATTAGGCAAAACAGTGTTTATAAAGTAATAAGTGGTAATGCCGTTAAGATTACAAATGATGGTATAAGTATTAGTCACTATTATAATAATAAGTCTATGATTGGTCAATCACTTCCCTGGTATCCGGGAGAAGATGTAGGAGGCTGGTATCCGGGCACTTTTGGCCAAGCTGTTCCTGATGCATTTGAACCATTGTTACCATATTCAACGTTGCCAATACCACAAATACAATCTATTAGATGAGAGTAGAAAAGATCTTTTGGTTTATAATTATTGCTTCTTATGCTGGTTATTTATTAGTTGCAATTAATTTGATTTCCCCAGGTTCAATTGGAAGTCATGTTTTTGATGTTTTCGATTTTGCGGCAAAACATTAAATGATTCTGTAATAGGATCTCCGGTATATCGGAACTATGAAAAAGACAAATTGAAACTTGAAATCATACAAATGACTTCTTGAGAATAAAAGAGTTCTTTGAAATTTAGAATGATTATACCGCCCAGGACCCCGGTCAGGATGGAAACACAGGATCAGCCAATGCAGGTTTCTGTAAAGATGCCTTCGGGATGAGCATGGATTACTATAACGGGGATTATAGCAATAGCAGCATTACCTACTTTACTCCTGGTGCTATGATTGCCTATGGATTAAGCGGAACAACGATTCCCTCGGCAATATCAACAGCTCTTGGCGGAAACCTGTATAATGGTAGTATCCGTAGTATTTCCTGGCTGAACGGAACAAGTGCAGCCGGAAGCAATCCAAACCAGTATGCGTATAATTATGATTATAAATATCAATTGACACAGGCTACCTTTGGTGCCAGTATCCTGGAAGCGGGTCAATATATATTTACCCCGAATTCAGGCGGTCTTTATACAATGAATACGAGCTATGATCTGAACGGGAACCTGACCGATAAGGCGACGCTGAAATCTGCCGGAACGGAAAATATGGTATATGCCTATACGGCCAATACCAATAAATTATCGGGTTTGCAGATTTATTCCAATGCACCGACCCCTGCCACCCGAAGCTATAGTTATGATAACATAGGTGAAATGAGCAACCAGACGGATGGTACGGCCCAGAAAAATGTTAGCTATAATGTATACGGATTAGTTGTCAATGTAAAAGATGCCAACCAGAATGTAATAGTGGCCTATGAATATAACGAGCGTGGCAAAAGAGCTAAGAAATATTCCTATGCGATCGTAAATAATGTTTCCTCACTGGCCTATACAAGCTGGTATGTAACCGATGCAGCAGGAAACGAATTGAGTATTTACAGTACCAATCAAAGTACCACAACGACACCAACACCCTTGCAGACGGAGATAGCGGTATATGGACAAAGCAGAGCCGGAATTTATAACCTGTCTTATTCAAGTACCACTACCGGTGGTGTAACAACCTATGCCCTTTCAGGAACAGCTTTTAATTATGAAATCAAGGATCACCTGGGCAGTGTACGTGTTATTATCAGCCGGAACCTGAATACGAATAGTACGGTTAATATTATGAGCTGGGCAGATTATTTGCCATTCGGGGAAGTGATGCAGAGTTCACCCGTTACCGGTTACAACGACCGTTACGGCTACCAGGGCGAATACGCCGAATGCGACCCCGAAACAGCCACCGGCTCCATCGGAGGCTGGAACTCATTCGACCTACGTATGTATGATGCCAATGTGGGTAGGTGGTTGACTGTTGATCCTAAAGGCCAATATTATAGTCCTTATGAGGGTATGGGGAATAATCCTATTAGTGGAATAGATCCAGACGGAGGTGGTGTATTGGATGATATAACATATCATACAGAAACTCAAACCCAGACGGTAACCCCGACCAACGATAATTACGACAGATATTTTGTAGATAATACATTAGTAGGTTTTGGAACCAAAGGCCAATTTACTTTTAGTCAGAATGGTTATATCATGCAGAAGCCAGGTACAACCGGAGGAGTTGCCTGGACTGGTTCAGAGTATGAAGTAAATCATGTTTTAACAAACCCTGCTGCCCCAGCGCACTATTTAAATACAAGTGATATTAGTCAAAGATTAGGGAATGCAATGATTGCGACTGGTAATGATATGCAAACTGCTGCAAAAGCTATCGGTATTTATGCAGCTTTTCAAACTGTTGGTAGCGATGATATATTCTCACAAGGTGCAGGATTAACATCAGCTGGATTTGCGGTGGCTTTAAAAGGTACTGGAGATGTAATTGAAATACTTGGAACAGGTATAGCCACAGCTCCCCATACTGGAATTCTAAAAATAAGTAACACTAATAATTCAAACCCAACAGGAGCAGTGATAGGTTCTAAGCTAGTTGGTGAAATTACTTCTGGAACTTTGCAAGCTGTAAAAGTACCTGAGCCGATTGCTGAAGGAATTGGAGATATCGTTGGGGCTGCTTCTTCTCCATTATTCAAATAATACAGCTACAAGTTTTTCTAGACAAAATAAATTAATAGATACTTAATATGAATCAAAAGTTAATAAGAAACACTTTGATAGTTTTTTTTGGAATTGAACTCAGCAACGATTTATATAAACAAATAGATACTGGCTTTTTTGTTATGAACTTAGATTCAATATTATCAATAACAGGATTCCTTATATGTTTTATATGGTCAGTTTTCAAAGACACTAATGAATATTCACAAACAAAAAAAATTAAAAGTTTTATTGCTACATTTTTCGGACTGTTCGTCATACTAGGGATTTTGGGGTTTTATTATTATTTAAAATCACAAAAGAGCTGATAGGTGCCAAACTGGCAAAACATGAAATGATTCTGTGCTAAGACCTCAGACTAACCGTTACGGCTACCAGGGCGAATACGCCGAATGCGACCCCGAAACCGCCACCACTACCGGTTCCGAATCCATCGGAGGCTGGAACTCCTTCGATCTTAGAATGTATGATGCAAATGTCGGACGGTGGTTGAGTCGTGACCCTAAAAAGCAGTTTTGGAGTCCGTATGAAGGCATGGGGAATAATCCTGCTAATTTGAATGATCCAGATGGTGGTGGGACCACTGATTGGGGGGCGCGTACAGAAGCAGATGGAACAACAACACTTAAATGGTTCGGACAAGGCGTAAAAGTGCCGGACGGATGGAAAACGGTTTCAAAAAACTTTAATTACTTTACTAGAGATGATGTTCAACATCCTATGCCTGATCAAACAAAATATAATGTTGTATTCGAGGATAATACATTAAAGGATAAGGGATATATTATTAATTCAAGTGATCACCCGATTTTCTTTTATCCCGAAACAACTTTAACATATGAAGGGGTAACATATAACGCAGGAGAATCTATAACAATAAATCCAGGACAAAGTTCTCCCATACCTGCAGATGTTGTCTATGCTCCATTTACTAGGAATGGTGCGGTTTTTAAAATCGTAAGTGGTAATAAAGTAGTAGTTACAAATAATGGAGTTTTCGTTTATAAACATTCCGATGATTACTTTCAAAGTAGTGGACAGGATCTAAAAGGAGGCTGGTATCCCGGTACGTTCTTTGATATTCCTGATGCATTTCAGAACATTTTCACAAACCCAAGTACCAAGGGTGTGCCATTAACGTCCGAATAATATTATGAAAATAACCACTATAATAAAAAATGTCTTTTGGTTTATACTCATTATCTCTTATTGTTTCCAATTGGTAATAGGAATAAAATTAACTGCGTGGTATATACTCAGATTTCGAATAGATTATGCAAAATATATTGAAGATACTATTGATAATGAGTTTGTTAGTAAAGCAATGGTAGTATCTATTTATTCTGATTGTATTTTATTTATTTATTTATTATTTGTTTTAATAGCTAACATATATTCAGGAAAAAAATATTTAACATCTAAAATCATGTATTTAGGTTTTATATCCTTAGCTGTAAATTTTTTATTAGGCATTTCTCTAATTTTTTATTATTTCAGCCGTTATGATTAGCAGGTGGAAAATATTAGATGATTCTGTAATAGTAACTCTGGTGAACAGGAAGAGTTCATAACCATAGATTTTAAAAAGGATTAAATGATTACGCAGATAAAGAAATTGCACAATAAAAATAATTTGATGAAACTAATAATTTGCTTTTTTGCCATTTCAGCATTAACAGCATCCGCACAGAAAATTACCATTACTCCCAAGTTTGGAGAAGATATGTATCACTTACATCTGTCAACAAATATTAGAAATGAGGGAGTAAGTGAAAAAACTATTGGCGGGTTTACGGGAGGCGCAGCCTTTACATTTAGATTGGGACGTATTTTTTCTTTCCAGCCGGAGATAATGTATGTAACAAGAGGTATATCACAAACGGATGTTTTTACATTCCCTAATACCAACATTGTTAACGGAAGTATTACAAGTAATGCTACATTGTCTTATTTAGAGATTCCCTTGTTATTAAAAGCAACTTATAAAAGCGATAAGCTAAGGGTATTTGTCAATGCCGGGCCTTCTTTTTCATGTGGATTGGGAGGACATTATAAAAATTCTGCAGCGGGAATAACTTCGAATGCTGGCAATACTTCCGGCACTATTTTTTTTGATTATCCACCTTCAAATTATAACGGTTCAAGTTTGTATTTTTCAAATACAAATTATGATCGCTGGGATCTTTTATTTGAAGCCGGGGGAGGCGTAGGTTATGATATAGGTCCGGGTACTTTATTGCTGGATATTCGTTATGGTATTGGTTTTGTCAATTTTGAAACTAAAGAGAATATGAATACTTATTATGCATTTTCAACAAATTCTCCTACCTCAGCTAACAATACATCAAAATACAGAATTTCGTCATTTACCATTGGATACGCTCTTCCTCTGGTAAAGTAATTTGCGTGTGTTGGTTAGTGTTAAGCTATTTCAGTACAGTTTGTCTCATCTTTCTTTTCGGTGAGCCGAAAAGACATAAACGAGACCAATTGCAGGACGGGACAGAGAACAACAATAATTTTGATCCACATGCTTAGTGAATAGAAGATCACTTTCTCAAAACATATGCCCGCCAATATATTTGTCCTTAATAAAACCTGTAAAGTACATGATACTGGCTGTAATTGTTAAGATAGCTATAACAGTGAACAGAAACTTGATAGTCTTTTTTTGTTTTTGAATTTCTTCCTTAAGCTGGTGTTTGTGAAGAATCTGAACAATCAGATATTCAGCTTTTAGATGTGCATGATGATCTTTAATATAGTAATCATAAGCACCATGATGCATACTATCTTTAATTACCTCAATACTTTCAGTGCCGGTAAATAATACGATTTCCGTATTAGGAGAAATTGTTTTTAAAAACTTTAATATCTCGGAAGACTGCCTTTTGTCTGGATTCAATTCATAATCCAGAAATATCAAAGCTGGATTTAAATGCAGTTTGGCTTCACATTCTTCCGGTGTTGCAAATAGAAAAAAATGATAATGATGATGATTTGCCAAATGATCTTTTATCTGGTTGGCATGATTCAAATCTGTGTCAACAATAAAAATAGTATATTTTTTTCCCTGCATAACGGTATTTGTTTTGTATAAAAACTCAAATACTAGTTATTACATAATTACTAATGATGCGATGATGCTTGTCATTTAAAAAAATGTTTCAGAATAGCCTCAAGGGAAAATTTCAAAAGAAGAAAAACAAATTCGAACCATTCGTAACAGTCAAATATGATTGAAATTACAATCAATTATATTAGTATAATTCGGGTTCTTAATAAATACTAAAAACCTTTTGGGCCAGATTTTTAAATTTGTTAATTATACGTAGCTTGTGTATGAATACAGATTAAAATAAAAAAACGCATGAATATAAAACTGATCACTTTTCTTTTTATAGCATTTATTTGTCAGCTGCAGGTGAATGCTCAGGAAGTTGCTGTACATCTTTCCGAAGATGGTATTCTGAAAGTATGCAAGCAACGTGAAAACAAAATACACGATTGTGAATCAAGACGCAAAAATGTGAAATTTGCAGTAATCAATGCTGATCAAACCCTTATAGCTATTGTTTATAAAGATGGCAAATTAGAAATCTGCAAATTAAGAGGTACAGATATTGAGCCAGGGGTCTATGAAAAGGAAAACGTTGCTACTGTAGAGTTTGGTCTGCAGAATACATTAATGGTTACCTTTAATGACAATAAAGTGGAATACTGTGAGTTGCGTGAAAGAAGGCTGCATAGTTGCCGGAGAAGATAAATCTGAAGCCCAAGGCTTAAAGCTTAATGCCTAAAGCCTTGGGCTCTCAAAATATTTTAATTGCATTAGGCATTAAGCCTTCTGCATTAAGCTTTTTAAACGTGTTTCTCCGCATGATACGATGATCTCACCAATGGGCCGGATTCAACGTATTTTAATCCTTTTGAAAGACCGATCTCTTTATATTCAGCAAACTGATCCGGGTGAATAAATTCGGCTACTTCCAGGTGCATTTTGGTTGGTTGTAAATATTGTCCCAGTGTAAGTACATCCAGACCATGTGCAACCAGGTCGTCCATTGCTTTTAATACTTCATCTCTGGTTTCACCTAAACCAAGCATAATACCGGATTTGGTTCTCTTTCCGAAATCCTTGATGCGTTGAATTTCCTGTAGACTGCGTTCGTATTTTGCCTGAGGTCTTACTCTTCTGTATAGTCGCTCTACCGTTTCCATATTGTGGGATACAACTTCCTGTCCACCGCTGATCATTCTTTCAAGTGCAGCCCAATCAGATTTTACATCCGGAATAAGAGTTTCAATGGTTGTTGCAGGACTTTCTTTTTTTACTTCCACTACTGTCTGATACCAGATTTCAGCCCCTTTATCTTTCAACTCATCACGATTTACGGAAGTAATCACACAGTGCTTTACATTCATCAATCTTACGGCTTCTGCTACTCTGCGAGGTTCATCCGTATCATATTCATTAGGCTTTCCTGTAGCTACCGCACAGAATGTACAGCTGCGTGTACATACATTGCCTAATATCATAAATGTTGCGGTACCAGCGCCCCAGCATTCACCCATATTCGGACAGTTTCCGCTTTGACAGATGGTGTGAAGCTTATGTTCGTCAACCAAAGCACGTAACTTTGCATATTCTTTACCGATAGGTAATTTAACTCGTAGCCAATCTGGTTTTGATTTACGATCCGATGCAGAGGGAACAACAGGTAATTCAATCATATTAGGAATGATGTCAATGATAAAACAAAGGTAACAAATATCAACCTTGTTTCCTTGGTTAACACAAAATAGGGATTTTTGGTTTGCTCAGACTTATTTTCTTCCTCCGTAAAAAATAGTTACGTATACCGAACTGAAGAATTGGTTGTTTTTAAAGTATCCAGCAGAATTTGCAGGGGCCTGCATGATGACCATTTTTTGTGTAAAAGCTTCCAGTAAGAAACCAACCTCTACCCCCGTTACATTATTGGTGAAATGACTGTATTCAAAGCTGAAACCTGTTTTAAAATGTACCCCAGGTACAATTTTTGACTGTGCTAATCCTGATGTATAGCCTGCAGAATTTATAACCTGATTCACATTTGGCGTATTAACGGGATCATATGGGACAATCGCAGGGCCATTGGCAGTTTGATAATCAATGTAGTAGGGTGTTAGCACACCAAAAGAAAGTCCGCCATTTAAAAGCAGATCGAGTTGTACGCCATCTTTGTTTCCTTTATTTAGCAAAACAAATTCTCTACCATAAGAAGGCCTGATGACCACCATGTGATTTTTTTTATATGCAATAAAAGAGCTGCCACTTTGCTGAGCGGCATATCGGATCTCTTTGTGATGTTTAACAACGGCCACTTCCAATCCGAAGTTGTGAAATTGAGTTTTGGATTCATATAATAACCTGGAATACCTCAGCATAAAACCGCCGATTAATCCTCCGTTGGTGTTGAAGTTTATTCCTCCGATTAACTCACGTTCATAATCGATTTCACCTTCACGTTGTTGAGCGTTTGCTTGAAAATTCAAAGCAACTAATAAGAGTAAAAGAAAACTATACTGTAATTTCATATTTCAGACTTGGGCTAAATTTAGTAATTTTCCCAACAACTATAAATTAATTCATCATGTATCAAATGACCGCAGAATACTTGGGAGAACTTCGTACTTCCGGAACTCATCTTAAATCAGGTAAAACAATTCTAACAGATGCCCCAGTCGATAATAATGGAAAAGGGGATGCTTATTCTCCTACTGATCTGGTATCAGCGGCTTTATGCAATTGTATGATAACAATTATGGGAATTACTGCTAACCGAGATCAGATTCCACTAAAAGGTCTTAAAGCAATCATTGAAAAGGTGATGTCTCCAGAACCGCCTCGTAAAATTATTGCAATCCGTATTGCTTTTGAACATCCCAATCCTGAATTGATAAACGAAAAACAAGCTAAAATATTGATCCGGGCTGCAGAAACTTGTCCGGTAGCATTGAGTTTACATCCGGATATTAAACAAGAAGTGACGTTTAATTTTTAATCAATATGGCTTTAGTCTACAATTTGGCTGTTAAAATACATTTGACTTCTGAATCATATAATCGATTCTTAATCAAGTGCGAAACTGCTTTAACCAATGAGCCGTCGGACGGACAAAACCCCGTCTGACCGCTATACGCGTAACTCAATCCCCGGTTAACTCTAATACATTTGCAAAATACGGATACTGGCTGATATTGCTTTTATATATCTGATTATCACTTGCTGTCAAATCGTAGACTAGAGTCATCAATAGTAAGAACAGACTAAATAATGCCTGTTAGGAGGGTCTGTTTAGTCTGTTCTTTAATTCTTGATATTGAATATCATAGTGAGAAGCATCCCACACACTGTCCCCATTTTTGATCAAAAGCACTTGTGGTGATTGATGTTCAACAGAAAACACATTGGCTATTTTATTCGAAATAGGCTTGTATTGCAATAAGTCGAGATAATAAGTCTTCATGCCATGCATTTCTGAATCGTTCCAGTTTCTTTCCATTCTGTTTAAGGAAGCAGAACTTATTGAACATCGAGTGCTGTGTTTAAAAATCATAACCGGAGCCTTTTCAGACTCGGTTATGATTTCTTCCAATTGTTTTTCTTCTGTTAAGGGTATCCAGTTCATTATTTTAAATTCCAGATTTCGGCTTCCCTTTTATCGTACTTTGGCGGCCCTTGTTTTTGTTTTTGCCAGTTGGCATCTTCCAATCCTTCTGTACGTCCGTATTTTTTAAGTATTTTCTTACGGTATTTTTCTTTGGCTTCGTACGAGTTTTTAACTTTTCCGCCTTGATAAACCGAGCTAGGGTGCATGCCTTTCTTAACTCTCTTAACAATAAGGTCTCCTCTGTAGTTCGCGATATCTTTTGATTTTTTACGGGTACGTCTGGCACGTGCTTCCAGGGTGCGAACAAGTATATCTCCTTGGTAAGACGAAACTTGCCTGTTTTTTTCCTGACGCATAGCAGAACGTTTGGCAAGAAAATCTGTTGGAAGATCTCCTGAATAACGGGCCATCTGCTTCATTTGTTTACGATCCATCTCCCGAACAAGAACCGTTGCTCCGGAGTTTAAAGGACCTTTCATTTGGGATTCAGCCGGAACAAGATCTCCCTGATATTTGCTCATTTGCTTGGATAGCTGGCGTTGCGGCTTTGTATTAACAACAACCGTATTATCATGTAATGGCGGTTTTACACCGGATTTTGGAATAACCATATCACCGGTATTATTGGCCATTTGTTTTTGCTTCTTATTTACATTATTGTTTCTATTAATTTCAGCAAGAGCTTCATTATTTTTTGGCGCCTGTGTTCCAAGTCCGCGGGCCTGTTTTTGAGTGATGGTTCCCTGAGAATTGGCCATTTGTTTTTGTGTCTTCTTCGGATTTATTTTACTCTTTTCGGCTAAGGCATCACTGTTTTTAGGTCCTTCTGGCCCTGGAGTAATCATTTGTCTTTTCGTAATGGTTCCTTGAGATTGAGCCATTTGTTTCTGAGACTTTTTTCCATTGATTTTACTCTTTTCAGCAGTCGCTTGGCTGTTTTTAGGTCCTTCTGGTCCAGGTGTAATCAGATCTCTCTTTTTAATGGTTCCTTGAGATTGAGCCATTTGTTTCTGGGTCTTTTTTACTTTAGACCCTTTATTAACATCCGCCGTAGCCTGATTATTCTTCGGATCTTTTGTGCCTGTTTGCCCAAAAACAACATTGCTTGTCAGGATACTGAATAAAATCAGTATAAATAAAGAGCTATTTGAAAAATAATAATGATGTGATTTTGCCTTCATCTGTTTAGAATTAAACGCGTTTGCGGGCTCTCGTCTGCAGTTGTTTCGGGTTCTTTTTATTGATTAGCCCATTGTCTCTATTGAAGCGACCTACTGTCGTGGGTGCTTTTTTCTTCTTGCCAGTAGATGTTTTTAATGCTCCGTTTTCATCAAACTGACTGATATCTGCTTCATTGCTCATACCCAATCCAGGGCATGGGTATGAATGTTTATTACACGAACTCAGATTCAGTAATAAAAGAACGGCTATGAATGGAAGTAAATATTTCATAAGTCTAACAGGTCTGTAAGTAAATCTAAGGATTTTGCTATGCATTTACAATTAAGTACAAAACGGATTTAGTAATACATCAGTTCCTTAATTTTTTCCTGAAGACGTTTAATTGGCAAGAAGGTATCTTCCAGCGTTTTTGAGAAGGGAACAGCGGTATCCAGACTTCCTACCCTCATAACTGGCGCATCCAGGTTTTCAAAAGCATTTTCACTGATCCAGGCGGCAATTTCGGCAGAAATCGATCCTGTAATGGTATCTTCATTTACAATGATAACTCTACCGGTTTTTAATACACTTTTCAGTACTTTTTCTTTATCCCATGGAAGCAAACTGCGCAGATCAATAATATCAGCCGAAGCCCCTTCTTTGTGAACGGCATCTTTTGCCCACCAAACGGCATTTCCATAAGCAATGATGGTTAAATCATCACCTTCCTCCACTAATCGCGCTTCGCCAATCGGAACGGTATAATAATCATCCGGAATTTCTTCGGAAATACTTCTGTACAAAGCTTTGTGTTCAAAATATAAAACCGGATTAGGATCTTCTATTGCTGCCAATAAAAGCCCTTTTGCATCATATGGGGTGGATGGATACACAATTTTCAGACCCGGAGTATGAAAAAACCAGGCTTCCGTAGATTGGGAATGAAAGGGTCCGCCACTGGTCCCAGCACCTGTAGGCATTCTTATAACAACATCTGCTTTTTGCTCCCAACGGTAATAAGATTTTGCCAGGTTATTAACTACCTGTGTAAATCCGCTGGTAATAAAATCGGCAAACTGCATTTCAATGACCGATTTATAGTCTTTTATGGAAAGCCCTAAGCCCGCTCCAATAACTACAGATTCACATAATGGCGTATTTCTGACACGTTCTTTACTGAAGCGTTCTGTTAATCCTTCTGTAACTTTGAACACACCACCGTAATCAGCAATGTCCTGTCCCATTTGAATCAATCTTGGGAATTTGTCCATGGCCATACGCAAACCATCGCTTATAGCATCAACAAAGCGTTTGTTGCTTTTTACAGACGTGCGCGGTCGAACGGTAAGATGTGTGAATGGAGCATACATATCTTCTTCTTCTGTATCGCTATCCGCAACAGGTTCTTGTTCACGTTCTGTATAATTCCAGGCTTCTTCAATTGAGTCTTTTATTTTGCTCTTTATCTCTTCTATTTCATGAATGCTAAGAATTGCTTCATTCAATAGGTAGCGTTCATAATTTTCAACCGGATCTTTTTGAGCCCAATAGTCAAATAATTGTTCCGGAACGTATTTTGTGCCTGAAGCTTCTTCATGTCCGCGCATCCGGAAAGTAATAGCTTCAACCAAGACAGGTCGCGACTCCTTGCGAACGTAGGCGGCTAATTCTTTTATTTTGCTGTATACCTCCAGGATATTATTTCCATCAATGGTAAATGTCTCAATGGCATATGCCGGGCCTTTTTCTTTAAAACTTTTTATGCGAAACTGTTCTTCCAGCGGTGTAGATAAACCGTATCCGTTATTTTCAACCAGAAAAATAACCGGTAAGTCCCAAACAGAGGCTAGGTTTAACGCTTCGTGAAAATCGCCTTCGCTGGTGCCACCGTCTCCTGTAAAAACCAAGGTTGCTTTATTGCTTCGTGATAATTTTTCTGCCAATGCAATACCATCTGCAACAGCCATTTGAGGGCCAAGGTGTGAAATCATACCAACGATATGATGTTCTTTACTTCCGAAATGAAAAGAACGATCTCGCCCTTTGGTAAAACCGGAGGGCTTGCCCTGAAACTGACAAAATAAACGATGCAAGGGAATTCCGCGTCCGGTGAAAATACCCAGATTTCTATGTAAGGGTAAAATGAATTCTTCTTTTTCCAAGGCGCAGGCAATCCCGACTGAAATAGCTTCCTGACCAATTCCGGAAAACCATTTAGATATTTTACCCTGACGTAGCAAAACCAGCATTTTTTCCTCAATCATTCTGGGTTTCACCAGTTCTTTGTATAAACGTATGAGGGTTTCCGGTTCTATATTGTTTCGTTCGAATGATATCATAAAAGTTTATCAGAGTCTTCCGTTCAGATTCTCTAGTTACAAAGAAAGAGAATTATTTGTGTTTGGTGTAAAGCTTTTCGACTATAACGTATAAAAATACGGCTTCTGTTCCTATTTTTGTTCAAAATGAATTGGAAATGATTGAATATTCTTCTTTTATATTAGATAACGGATTGAAAGTTTACGTGCACGAAGACCATACCACCTCCATGGCGGTATTGAATATTCTGTACGATGTGGGTTCTAAAGACGAACAGATTACCAAAACAGGTTTTGCCCATTTATTCGAACACCTTATGTTCGGCGGTTCAAAAAATATTCCTTTGTATGATGAAGCCTTGCAACGAGCCGGCGGTGAAAACAATGCCTTTACATCGCCCGATATAACAAATTATTATATAACCATTCCTTCCAATAATATTGAAACTGCTTTCTGGCTTGAATCCGACAGAATGCTTTCACTTTCATTTGATCCGAAAGTATTGGAGGTTCAGCGGAATGTAGTGATTGAAGAATTCAAACAGCGTTATCTGAATCAGCCTTATGGTGATGCCTGGCTGAAGCTGCGGCCATTGGCTTATAAGCAGCATTCCTATCAATGGGCTACTATTGGTAAAGAGATTTCGCATATTGAAAATGCAACGATGGACGATGTGCGTGAATTCTTTTATTCCTACTACTTACCGAACAATGCCTATATGGTTGTGGCCGGAAATGTAACCTTAGAACAGGTAAAACGTCTGGCTCAAAAATGGTTTGCACCGATACCTTCCGGGAACAGAAAAAAAAGAAATATTCCCAAAGAGGAAAAGCAGACTCTAGCACGATTCGAGGAGACTGGTGCAAAGGTGCCGTTGGATGCTATTTATAAAACATACCACATGAGCGAAAAATTATCTCCGGATTATTATCCGACAGATTTATTAAGTGATATGATTGGCAGAGGAAAATCGTCGCGTTTATATGATCAATTGATTCAGCAGAAAAAAATCTTTACAAGTATCAATGGATATGTTTTGAGTTCTGTTGACCCAGGGTTATTGGTAATCGACGGAAAACTAAATAAAGGAGTGAGTCTGAAAGAAGGAGATGAAGCTATTTCTGAATTAATTGAAAAGTTTGTACAGGAATCATATTCAGAAGAAGAGTTAACTAAAGTGAAAAATCAAGCTGAATCAACGTTACAGTTCGGCGAGGTTGAAGTGCTGAATAGAGCCATGAATCTGGCATTTGCAGCTATGCTGGGGAATGCAGATTTGGTGAATAAGGAAGCGGAAAGTATTCAGCAAGTTAATGTCGCAGATATCAAACGTGTTGCTGTCGATGTATTAAGACCTGAGAACTGTTCAACATTGTATTATAAATCAATGGAATAATTTATTCTGATTCATTAATAAAACTTGAACCCTCCAAGGGTTAGTCTGAATAAAACGAATGAAAATAATCATCGAAACTCTTGGAGTGTTTTGGGTAAAATTTTAAAAAGAATGAAGATAAAGGTGGGTTTTGGTTATGATGTACATCCCCTGAAAGACGGAAGACCCATGTGGCTGGGCGGTGTTAAGCTTGAATACAGCAAAGGACCGGATGGGCATTCCGATGCAGATGTATTGATTCATGCCATATGTGATGCGATACTGGGTGCTGCAAACTTAAGAGACATCGGCTTTCATTTTTCAAATACAGATGTACGTTGGAAAGGCGTCGATTCTAAAATTCTATTGAAAGAAGTGTGCAGAAAGATTCGGGAGAAAGGTTGGGAGATCAGCAATGTGGATGCATCACTGGCATTGGAACAACCGAAGATTAATCCGCATATCGAACGTATGCAGCAAGTGCTTGCAGAGGCAATGACTATTCCAGTGGAGGATATTTCGATAAAGGCTACTACGAATGAAAAACTGGGATATGTAGGTAGGGAAGAAGGAGTGAACGCTTATGCGGTGGCGTTGTTGGTGAAAGAGTGAAAAAGTTTAAGTATTTTAATAAGCTTTAAGAGTATACATCGAGATTAGTATAAATTTATTTTATGTTTTGCTATTTTAATATTAAATAAAAACACAATGGCTAACCTTTTAAATAATATCGAAATAAAAAACTTTAAGTCTATCAAAAATCTGAAGATGGACAGTAAGAGGGTTAATGTATTTATAGGAAAGCCGAATGTAGGTAAATCAAATATTTTAGAAGCATTAAGCTTATTAGGTGCTCAATACTCTATCGATGAAAGAAAAACTCTTAGTGAGTTTATCAGGTATGAGGAAATAAGCAATTTATTTTATGATGAAGATTTGAAAAATCAGATTGAAGTAAATACTGATAGGGGAAGAGCAGTAATGAGATTTCATACTAACAATATAAACCAGGCGGATCTTATTGTTGGTGAAGATAAAATAATTAATACTTTATTGAAGTATACAGGTAGCATAGGTTCTATTCAGGGTGAATTTAATAAATTAAATGCAGCAAATTCCAATCTAAATAATGAATCAAATTTCATTAATCCATATTATAGCTCAATGACTCCTGAAGGATATTCTTCAACATCAAGAGGCAATTCAATATCTAATAATCCAATCAAAAAATATCAATATATTGAAATATCAAAAATAGATAATAAATTTCCCACTTTTCTGTTACCACCAGATGGTTCTAATCTTTTTTCAATTATTGACCATAATACAAAATTGAGAAAGGAAATAGCTGAAATTTTTTCCGAATATGGGCTGCAATTCGTTGCCTATAAAAAAGAAAGCAAATTCGAAATCGAAAAAAATATTGACGGATATATAAATAAATTTCATTACTCTAGCATAGCAGATACTTTTAAAAGACTCATTTTCTATTATGCGGTAATTGATTCTAATAAAGATTCTGTATTGATTCTAGAGGAACCGGAGGTACATTCATTTCCACCCTATACTAAAGAATTATCCGATAGAATCATCGAATCAAAAGAAAATCAATTTTTTATTACTACGCATAGTCCGTATTTACTTCAGAATTTTCTGTCAGATCTGGACAGCTCTGAATTAAATGTTTTCATTACGTATTTTGAAAACTATGAAACTAAAATACATAAACTGACGGATGATGATTTGAGAAAGGCATCGGAATTTAGTGTAGATTTATTTTATAATCTCAATCAGTTTGTTCCGAATGCTTAATATAGAGTTTGTTCCAGAATGCTTTGCTGAAACGGAGTTGGTAAGGCATGTTTTGTTTAAAATAAATTCAGAAGATTATCTAAACCATGCTGGAGGAATTCATCAGGTAAGTAAAATCATGAAGGGCGATGAAATTCAGAATTTCATCAAAATTGGTTTTGTAGATAATGACAAAAAGAATATACCGCAATATTTTGCTGAATTTGAATTAATTTCAGAGTGTTCAGGAATGCTTTTTAAAAAACATAGTATTAATAATCACTATCTTTTTGTTGCAAAACCCGCTATTGAAAAATTCATTATTTCGCAATTAGAAGAAATTAACAAAAAAGCTACAGACTATGATTTGCCTGATGATTTTAAAGAATTTTGTAACAAATTAAAGAAAAGTAGACTGGCAAGTCATCAAAAATTTAAAGAACTGATAATAGAGCTTAAAAGAAGCAACACCTCTGGAATATCTTTTATGGTTGAGAAGATTAATGAACTTCGAAGTGCATTGTAACGAATAATATTAATTCAGGTATTTGTTAAGTTATGTAGTGCTTAATTATCATTAATACTATGAGAACAATTAAACCAAATTCTATAGACGAATACATAGCATCTTTCCCAGATGATGTTCAAAAGAAACTTCAAGAAGTAAGAGAGACTATTCACCAAGCGGCTCCGAATGCAGAGGAAGTGATTAGTTAGAGCATGCCAGCCTTCAAGATGAAGGGCATCCTGGTTTATTTTGCAGCTTTCTCCAAACATATTGGCTTTTATCCTACAGCTTCTGGTATTGCAGCATTTCAGGACGAAATTTCAATGTATAAAAATGCGAAAGGATCGGTTCAATTTCCTTTGAATAAACCCATGCCACTATCTCTGATTCGTAAGATTGTAAAGTTTCGGCTAAACGAAGAGAACAAAAAAATTTCATCATAAGTGGGGTAAATTAACAAAAAACTTCCGTCTATGATTTACTGTTTGCTTCCGATTACCGAACCGTTTGGATTTTGTTTTTTGTTATTAGGGATTTCATAACAACTTTTTAAATCACTAGGACTTCTTTTTATTCAAAAATTCATTGATTTTTTTCTTAAGCATTCCTCCTTTTACTGCCAAAGATTGCTGTTCAGCTTCTTCATTTAAAGCAAATTCCAGATTGTATTCTTTGGAACTTCTACTTAACAAACGCTTCAAAGAAGCTCCAGCACCAGGCTGTAGAGAAGCCAATTGTTTTACAAAGTTTTCTGCATACAGTTTCAACGTTATATCATCAGCAAAAACCTGTTGAATAATTTTATGTTCATGAGCTTCCTGTGCTGATAATGTTTTACATTCCAACAACCATTGAAAGGACTGATGATACCCAACTCGTTGTTTTAAATAATAGGACATTCCTGTATCTGGTTGTAAGCCCAGACCTAAAAATGGGAAAGAAAGAGACCCTTTTTCAGATGCAAAAATAATATCACAGGCTAAAACCAACGAGGCACCAGCTCCGCTTGCTGCTCCATGAAGCAAGCATATAACAGGCTTGCGACAATGATAAATAGCTTTGGATAATTTATTGAAATAATTTGTCACAAGAATCTTCACATCCTTGTGTTCAATTTGCAGTGCCCATTGTAAATCCAAACCAGCACAAAAACCTTTTCCTTCACCCGCAAACAAAACGAAATCAATGTCTGCATTTTCATCGGCAATAATAAATGCACGTGTTAATTCTTCGATCAATTCAATGTTCAGCGCATTGTATACTTCCGGTCTGTTAATGGAAATAACAGCTACTCTATTGGTGATTTCTAAAAGTACATGTGCCATTGTATGAATTATTAAAAGGAAATAGTAAGTACATTCGGAACAAGGAAATATAAACCGCAAGCTCCTATAAACATTCCAAGCAGGAATCCTGTGTATACTTGAGAAGGTTCGTGTGCATTGAGATACAATCGACTGCTTAAAATTATGCCGCTGATAAATAATGTGCTGATGATAACATAAAACATTCTGTCATCAGGCAAGATTGTATATGTTAAACAAAAGATCATTAAGGCAGCTCCAATCGCGAGTGCATGGGCACTTATTTTCCAGAATAGACTGATTATAGCCGTTAACAGGATACAAGTGCTTATAATACCCAAATAGAAAATAAGCAGAACCGGAAATCTAAGATAGGTATAAAGTAAATACGTTAAGGTAGAATAAAAGACACCTGTATATAGAAACGGTACAAACCGATCTTTGCTTTGTGTCATAAATAAATCATCCTTACTGATTTTTCCTTTTAAAATTAGTGTGTTTAAAAAGAACAACAATAAAGGAACAATCGCAGTGGTCGTGAATATTAACAGTACTATTTTAAATTGAACGGAATTGGGGAATGGTTGAAAAACAAAATTCCCGAATTGCCAAAAGGCAATAAAGATATATGTTGAAATTAATACAGGATGAAATATATAAGAAACTATTAGTGAGAGATAATAGTAAATATTTTTCTTTTGTGAAACGTCTGTCATAATAGTTATAATTCCTTTCTTAATCTGGCAACAGGTATATTCAATTGTTCCCTATACTTTGCCACAGTTCTTCTTGCAATATTATAACCTCTGCTATTTAATTCTTTTTCTAATTTTTCATCTGAAAGAGGTCTTTTTTTATGTTCCTTTTCAATGATTTCTTTCAGGATATGTTTTACTTCTCTGCTGCTTGCATCTTCGCCAGAGTCTGTTGCAATCCCTTCAGAGAAGAAATATTTAAGCGGATAAATACCAAATTCCGTTTGAATGGCTTTGCTGTTTGCAACTCTTGATACCGTTGATATATCCATGTGAACCATGTCTGCGATATCTTTTAATATCATAGGTTTTAAAAAGCTTTCATCACCTTCAAAGAAGAACTCTTTCTGAAACTCAAGAATTGCGTGCATGGTTCGAAGCAGTGTTTGCTGACGTTGTTTAATGGCTTCAATAAACCATTTTGCTGCATCTAGTTTTTGTTTAACAAAGGTTACCGCTTCTTTTAGTTTTTTATCATTCTTGGCACTTTTATCATATGTTTCAAACATTTCTGAATAATTCCTGCTTACACGCAAATCCGGTGCATTCTTTGAGTTAAGAAACAGTTCGAGGGTGCCATTATTATTCTGAAGAATAAAGTCGGGTATAAGGTATTGTGTTTTTATATCATCACCGGAATTACCTCCTGGCTTCGGATTTAATTTTGTAATCAGATGAACAGCTTGTTTAATCGCATCTTCATCTACTTCCAGTTTTTTCTGAATTTTATCGTAATGCTTTTTCGTAAACTCGTCGAAGAAATCTTTAAGGATTATGTATGCTAATTTCACTCCGGGATCATCTATATCCTTACGTTCCATTTGTAATAACAAACATTCCTGTAAGTCCCTTGCACCAATGCCTGCAGGGTCAAAATCCTGGATCTTAAATAATACTTCTTCTATCTCTTCAATATTTGTTTCAATATTCTGTGAGAATGCAAGATCATCAACGATTAGATTTAAATCTCTTCGTATGTAGCCATCTTCGTCAACACTACCAATAAGTTGTTCCGCAATTTTCTGGTGGTGTTCATCCAATCGCAAAAAACCCATTTGACTCATTAACATATCAGAAAGCGAAGTTGAACCCGCTAATGGAGACTCTCTTTCTTCATCATCCGATGATGGGCCATCACCTTGCATTTTATAACCAGCTACATCCTCATCTCTTATATATTCCTGGATATCAAGTTCATTATCTGAAAAATCTTCATCCGATTCATTAAATTCCTCTTCATTAGAATCTTTATTTAACTCATCTGTAGATTCTTCTTTTCCCTCCTCCAGTGCCGGATTAATTTCCAGCTCCTCCTCAATGCGCGATTCCAACTCCGCAGCTGGTATCTGCAAGAGCTTAATAAACTGAATCTGCTGAGGAGATAGTTTTTGAGATAATTGTTGCTGGATGCTTAATTTTTGCATAAAATGTTAAAACATGTCTGAAAGTAAACATGCTTTCAAACAAAAATAGAGCATTTTTGAAATTCTTTTTGATTAAAAAGATAAAATATCCTTTTTTTGCGCTCCACTTATGCTAAACGGCTTTCACGTGAAAAGAATAAAGATTAAAGAACTACTTGCAAACGCTGAGCAATATATTGATCAGAAAATACTTATAAAGGGCTGGGTAAGAACGAAACGCGGCAATAAACACGTAGCTTTTGTGGCATTGAATGATGGCTCTACGATTCATACAATACAATTGGTTTTCGATTTGACTAATTTCACAGAGGAACAATTAAAGGATGTTACGACCGGTGCTTGTATTAGCTCAACCGGAAAATTAGTTCGTTCGCAAGGTGCCGGGCAGTCTGTTGAAATCCAAGCCGAGATGCTGGAAGTAATTGGTGTTGCTGATCCGGAAACATATCCATTACAGAAAAAGGGACACTCACTTGAGTTTTTGAGAGAAATTGCTCATTTGCGCCCTAGAACAAATACCTTTGGTGCTGTATTACGAATTCGTCATGCGATGGCATTTGCTGTGCATCAATTCTTTAACCAGAAAGGATTCGTTTATGTCCATACTCCGATCATCACAGGTTCGGATGCAGAAGGGGCAGGAGCCATGTTTCAGGTAACGACACTGGATCTGAAAAATACACCCAAAACCAAAGAGGGTGAAATAGATTTTACAAAAGACTTTTTTGGTAAAGCAACAAATCTGACGGTTTCCGGACAGTTAGAGGGAGAGTTGGCTGCTATGGCACTAGGTGAGGTCTATACATTTGGTCCAACATTCAGGGCTGAAAACTCAAATACAACTCGCCACCTGGCAGAATTCTGGATGATAGAACCGGAAATGGCATTCTATGAAATTCAGGATAATATGGATCTTGCAGAAGAATTTCTGAAGTATTTGGTTCAATATGCATTGGAGAACTGTATTGACGATCTGAAATTCCTGAATGAAATGTATGATAAGGAATTGATTGCTCGCCTGGAAAGTGTTGTTTCAACGCCATTTGTTCGTTTGTCTTATACAGAAGCCGTTGATATTCTTGTTAAAACCGGTCAAAAGTTTGAATATAAAGTTGAGTGGGGTATCGATCTTCAATCGGAACATGAACGCTATCTTGTTGAGAAACATTTTAAAAAGCCAGTAATCCTAACCAATTACCCGAAAGCCATCAAAGCGTTTTATATGAAAGAAAACGAGGATGGTAAAACAGTACGGGCTATGGATGTTTTATTTCCGGGTATCGGAGAAATTATTGGTGGCTCTCAGCGGGAAGATAATCTCGAAAAATTACAAATACGTTGCAAAGAGGTAGGTATTCATGAAAGTGATATTTGGTGGTACCTTGAAACCCGGAAGTTTGGATCTGCTCCGCACAGTGGTTTTGGTTTGGGATTTGAGCGATTAATTCTGTTTATCACCGGAATGGGGAATATCAGAGATGTTATTCCTTTCCCAAGAACTCCTCAAAGCGCAGAATTTTAAACTATTTACGTAAATAGTGCAAAATTATAGATTTATTTATTGCGAAAAGTTTGAATTAAATAAAAAACCCTATAATTTTGCACTCTCTTAAAAATGCCTGAAACAAAAAACAACCGTTTTGGCTTCTTTAAGTTTCGTTCTCTGAATGTTTGTATTAAGAATAAAATAATAACGGGGGAATACCAAAGCGGCCAACTGGGGCAGACTGTAAATCTGCTGACTTATGTCTTCCTAGGTTCGAATCCTAGTTCCCCCACCAGCGGTTAAGTCTTATCAAGTCGGAATATAATTGATATATTGATTTAATCATTTGCGAGAGTAGCTCAGCTGGTAGAGCGATAGCCTTCCAAGCTATAGGTCGCGGGTTCGAATCTCGTCTCTCGCTCAACGGTATTTTGAGCAATAGTCTTTTAGATTATTGGTTTTTATTAGCTTCAAGGCTATGTAATTCGGCTCACAAATATCAGAGTATTAGCTCTAAAGGCTAAAAAGTTTGTGAACGGAAACGTTTAGAAGCTTTACTCAAAAGTAACAGGGTAACAGTCTTGGAGCTACATAGTTAATAAGCTATTGGCACATGGCTGTTATTGTGATTAGCAGCCGATGTAGCTCAGCTGGTAGAGTACTTCCATGGTAAGGAAGGGGTCACGGGTTCGAGTCCCGTCATTGGCTCTATATGAATTAGATTGAATAACATCTTTACGTATACTATACATCTTAAATTGAGGATTTTCAAATATGGCAAAAGAAAATTTTGACCGTTCAAAACCACACGTAAACGTTGGTACTATTGGCCACGTCGATCACGGTAAAACTACTTTAACTGCTGCAATTACTAAAGTATTGTCAGAAAAAGGGTTAGCAGAGAAGAGAGATTTCTCTCAAATCGATAATGCTCCGGAAGAAAAAGAAAGAGGTATTACAATCAATACTTCACACGTTGAGTACGCTACACTAAAACGTCATTATGCACACGTTGACTGTCCAGGTCACGCGGATTATGTTAAAAACATGGTTACAGGTGCTGCTCAGATGGATGGTGCTATCCTTGTAGTTGCTGCTACAGATGGTCCTATGCCACAAACTCGTGAGCACATCCTTCTTGCTCGTCAAGTAGGTGTTCCTGCAATGGTTGTGTTCATGAACAAAGTAGATTTGGTTGATGATCCTGAATTGTTGGAATTGGTTGAAATGGAAATTCGTGAATTGTTGTCTTTCTATAACTTCCCTGGTGACACAATGAGCATCATCAAAGGTTCTGCCTTAGGTGGTCTTAACGCTGATCCGAAGTGGGTTGCAACAATTGAAGAATTAATGGATGCAGTTGATAACGATATTCCGATTCCTCCACGTTTGACTGATCAGCCTTTCCTTATGCCAGTTGAAGATGTATTCTCTATCACAGGTCGTGGTACAGTTGCTACTGGTAGAATTGAAAGAGGTATCATCAACTCTGGTGAAGGTGTTGACATCATCGGTTTCGGTGCTGAAAACCTTAAATCAACTGTTACAGGTGTTGAAATGTTCCGTAAGATCCTTGATCGTGGTGAAGCTGGCGATAACGTTGGTCTTTTACTACGTGGTATCGAAAAAGAATCTATCAAACGTGGAATGGTTATCTGTAAGCCAGGTTCAGTAAAACCTCATACAGAATTCAAAGCTGAAGTTTACATCCTTTCTAAAGAAGAAGGTGGACGTCACACTCCATTCTTTAACAAATACCGTCCTCAGTTTTACATGAGAACGACAGATGTTACTGGCGAAATTGAACTTCCTGCTGGAACAGAAATGATTATGCCTGGTGATAACGTTACAATTACTGTGAAATTGATCGCAGCAATTGCAATGGAAAAAGGACTTCGTTTTGCGATCCGTGAGGGTGGTAGAACAGTAGGTGCCGGTCAGGTTACTGAAATATTGAAATAGTTACAAACTATTAAATTAAGTGCGTTTTTGAATATTTCAGAAACGCACTTGTTTATTTATAGGATTGTTAATATCTTTGCAACCCGACTTTACTGAACGGGGTGCGAATACGGGTGTAGTTCAAGGGTAGAATGTCGGTCTCCAAAACCGCTGATGGGAGTTCGAATCTCTCCACCCGTGCACAAGGAATTGATTATGAGGAAACTAGTAAATTTTGTACAAGGTTCGATTGAAGAACTAACCACAAACGTATCTTGGCCTAAATGGTCTGAGTTACAAAGTAGCTCTGCCCTTGTATTAATTGCATCTATATTATTTGCAGTTGTAATAGGTCTGATCGACTTTGTATTTAAATACGTACTTCAGTCGATTTACTAATTTTATATTCTTCTAAAGGAACATGAGCGAATTGCATTGGTATGTTGTCAGGGCCGTAAGCGGTCAGGAAAAAAAGGTGAAATCTTACCTTGAAAACGAAATTACCAGACAAAAACTGGTGGATTTTATTCCACAAGTGCTTATTCCTGCCGAGAAGGTGTATGAAATGCGAAATGGTAAAAAAAGAGTAAGAGAAAGAAGCTTTTTTCCAGGATATGTTCTGATACAGGCAGACTTAAACCATGGCGAAGCTACCCACGTGATTACCAGTATTCCTGGTGTTCTCGGCTTCCTGGGTGCTTCAGAAGGTGCTGCTAGCAAGAAACCAATTCCATTACGTCAGTCAGAGGTAAATCGGATACTGGGAACAGTAGATGATTCTCAGATGGGAGAGGTGAAACTTGAGACTCCGTTTGTTGTTGGGGAAACCGTAAAAGTTATGGATGGCCCTTTCAGCGGTTTCACGGGGACTGTCGAAGAAGTATTCGAAGAAAAGAAAAAGCTCAATGTAATGGTCAAAATATTTGGCCGTAACACACCAGTTGAGCTTAATTATATACAAGTAGAAAAACTCCAGTAAGAAAATGGCAAAGGAAATTACCGGATATGTGAAGCTACAGATTAAAGGTGCAGGAGCTAATCCATCACCTCCAGTTGGTCCGGCTCTTGGTTCCAAGGGTTTGAACATCATGGAATTCTGTAAGCAATTCAATGCAAGAACGCAGGACAAACCTGGCGTATTGCTTCCAGTATTAATTACAGTTTACTCAGACAAGTCTTTCGACTTCGTTGTAAAAACTCCTCCGGCAGCTATTCTATTGACAGAGGCAGCTAAGATTAAAAAAGGTTCAGCAGAACCCAACCGTGTAAAAGTTGGATCTGTTACCTGGGATCAGGTTCGCACAATTGCTGAAACCAAAATGCCGGATCTTAACGCTTTCAAAATAGAATCTGCAATGAAAATGGTTGCTGGTACTGCCCGCAGTTTGGGATTAACAGTTACAGGTAAAGCACCTTGGGAGAACTAATCTAATTTAAAGTCATGGCAAAGTTGACAAAAAAACAAAAAGACGCTCTCAGTAAATTTGATGTCAATAATTCCTACACACTTTCTGACGCATCTTCGATCATAAAGGACATCACTTATACCAAATTCGACGCATCTGTTGATCTTGATATTCGTTTAGGTGTTGATCCTAAAAAAGCTGATCAAATGGTTCGTGGTATCGTGACGCTTCCTCACGGTACAGGTAAAGATGTTCGTGTATTGGTTCTTTGTACTCCTGATAAAGTTCAGGATGCTAAAGATGCTGGTGCCGATCACGTAGGGTTAGACGACTATATCCAAAAAATCGAAGGTGGTTGGTTGGATGTTGACGTAATCATCACAATGCCTACAGTTATGGCAAAAGTTGGTAAACTAGGTAAAATACTTGGTCCACGCAGCTTAATGCCTAACCCTAAAGCCGGTACTGTTACACTGGATGTAGGTAAAGCGGTGAAAGACGTAAAAGCAGGTAAAATCGACTTTAAAGTTGATAAATTTGGTATCGTGCATACAAGTGTAGGTAAAGTATCTTTCTCTCCGGAGAAAATTCTTGAAAACGCAAATGAAGTATTGCAAATCGTTGCTAAATTAAAACCAGCTTCAGCAAAAGGAACATATATCAGAAGCATTACGCTTTCTAGTACTATGAGTCCAGGTATCACAATTGATAAGAACTCCGTAGCAGGTTTATAATCAGGGCCTCCTTAAACGAGTAATCAAATGACAAAAGAAGAAAAAGCAATAATCATTCAGGAGGTTGCACAGAAAATAGCAGGATCTGCTACGTTCTATATCACTGATGGTTCTGGAATGACTGTTGATCAGATTAACAAGTTCAGAAAACTTTGTTACGCTAGTGGTATTGACTATAAAGTTGTTAAGAATTCTCTTATTAAGAAAGCTCTTCAACAATTGAATATAGATCATACTCCTCTTAACGGAGCTGCTCTGAAAGGTGCTTCTGGTCTATTATTTTCCGACACTGCAAATGCTCCCGCAAAACTTTTGAAACAATTCCACAAAGGTGGTATTGCTAAACCAGAGTTTAAAGGCGCTTCTGTTTACGCAGATTTCTATGTTGGAAAAGATAAATTAGATGCTTTAGCATTGATCAAGTCTAAAGAAGAACTTGTCGGCGATATCATCGCTCTATTACAAGCACCTGCACAAAGAGTTATTGGCGCGCTTACAAACGAGAGCCGTTTCTCTGAAAAACAGGAAGCTTAAGAAATTGGCCTTCGGGCTGATAATTAAACAATCAATAATAATTAATTTGTAAATCATCATAATTTATAATACAATGGCAGATTTAAAAGCGTTCGCTGAGCAATTGGTTAACTTAACAGTAAAAGAAGTTAATGAATTAGCTACTATACTTAAAGATGAATATGGTATTGAGCCTGCTGCTGCTACAGTTGTAGTATCTGGAGATGCTGGTGCAGGTGCTGCAGTAGTTGAAGAAAAAACGGCATTCGACGTTATTCTTAAAAGTGCAGGTGCTTCAAAATTAGCAGTAGTTAAATTAGTAAAAGATCTTACTGGTTTAGGCTTGAAAGAAGCTAAAGATCTTGTTGATGGAGCTCCTAAAGCAATTAAAGAAGGTGCATCTAAAGACGAGGCAGAAGCTATCAAGAAACAACTTGAAGAAGCTGGTGCTGAAGTAGAAGTTAAGTAATTACTAATTCTCTTCTGTTCATCAGATACGGCATTAGGCCTGACAGTTCATGTCAGGTCTTTTCCTGTTTGTATACGTACAAACTAAATTTAATGCTGAATTTCAGTTTACATTCTCTAACATAAACTAATTAAAGCGTTGGCAACTAACAATACTCAGAGTCTGAGAAAGAGTTTTGCAAGAACCAGAAGCACGGTTGAATACCCGGATTTCTTGGACATTCAGGTTAAATCTTTCAAAGATTTTTTTCAGATAGATACTCCAGCTGAAAATAGATTCAAAGAGGGGCTATACAAAGTATTTGCAGAAAACTTCCCGATTTCTGATTCTCGTGAAAACTTTATTTTAGATTTTATCGATTACAATATCGATACTCCTAAATATACTGTTGATGAGTGTATCGATCGTGGATTAACGTATGCGGTACCTCTAAAGGCAAAACTTCGTCTTTCCTGTAATGATAAAGACAATGAAGACTTCCAGACAATTGAGCAGGAAGTATTCCTTGGAAATATTCCATACATGACTGAACGCGGTTCTTTCGTTATTAATGGAGCTGAACGCGTAATCGTTTCTCAGTTGCACCGCTCTCCGGGCGTATTCTTTGCACAAAGCAAACATACCAACGGAACAAAATTATACTCTGCAAGGATTATTCCTTTCAAAGGTTCATGGATTGAATTTGCAACAGACGTAAACAACGTCATGTTTGCGTATATCGATCGTAAAAAGAAATTCCCTGTAACTACCTTGCTTCGTGCAATCGGGTATGGTAGTGATAAAGATATATTAGATCTTTTCGGATTGTCTGAAGAAGTAGATGCTACTAAAGCCAATCTGAAAAAATCAATCGGTAGAAAATTAGCTGCACGTGTATTACGTACATGGACAGAAGATTTCGTTGATGAAGATACTGGTGAAGTTGTATCTATTGATCGTAACGAAGTATTACTTGAGCGCGACTCTGTAATCAAAGAAGAAGATCTTGATGTCATTTTGGAATCAGGTTCTAAATCCGTTATCCTTCATAGAGAAGATGTAAATATTGCTGATTATACAATCATCTATAATACGCTTCAGAAAGATAATTCAAACTCTGAAAAAGAAGCGGTAGAACAAATCTATCGTCAATTAAGAAATACGGACGCTCCTGATGAACAAACGGCTCGTGATATTATTCACAACCTGTTCTTCAGTGATAAACGTTATGATCTTGGTGAAGTTGGTCGTTACCGTATCAACAAAAAATTAGGTAGCGGAATGGGTATGGATGTAAAAGTTCTTACCAAAGAAGACATCATCAATATTGTTAAATATTTGATCGGTCTTATTAACTCTCGTGCAGTAGTTGATGATATTGATCACTTGAGCAACCGTCGTGTTCGTACGATGGGAGAGCAACTATACAGTCAGTTCAGCGTTGGTCTTGCACGTATGGCAAGAACAATCAAAGAACGTATGAATGTTCGTGATAACGAAGATTTCAAACCTGTTGATTTGATTAATGCCCGTACATTATCTTCTGTCATTAACTCTTTCTTCGGAACCAACCAATTATCTCAGTTCATGGATCAAACGAATCCATTGGCAGAGATAACACACAAACGCCGTATGTCGGCGCTTGGACCAGGTGGTCTTTCCAGAGAGCGTGCTGGTTTCGAGGTTCGAGATGTTCACTATACGCACTACGGTCGTTTGTGTACCATTGAAACTCCTGAAGGTCCAAACATCGGTTTGATTTCATCTTTGTGTGTTCATGCTAAAGTTAACAGCATGGGCTTCATTGAAACTCCTTACCGTAAAGTAATAAATGGTAAAGTAGATGTTAAAAATGCTCCTGTATTTTTAACTGCTGAAGAAGAAGACGGAGCTCACATTGCGCAGGCAAATGCCATGTACGATGATAGCGGTAACTTCTTAAGCGACCGTATTAAGGCTAGATATGAAGGTGACTTCCCGGTTATAGAGCCTGCAAAAGTAGATCTGATTGATATTGCAACAAACCAGATTGTTTCGGTAGCTGCTTCGTTGATTCCATTCCTGGAACATGATGATGCCAACCGTGCCTTGATGGGTTCAAACATGCAACGTCAGGCTGTGCCTTTATTAAGACCTGAAGCACCAATTGTTGGTACTGGTCTTGAAAGACGCGTAGCAATGGATTCAAGAACATTATTGATCGCTGAGATGGATGGTGTTGTTGAATACGTAGATGCTAATCAAATTAAAATGCGTTACGACCTGAACGATGAAGATCGTTTGGTAAGTTTCGATTCTGATATTATCACATATAGCTTAATCAAATTCAGAAGAACCAACCAGGATACTTGTATTAACCTGAAGCCTGTTATAAAACAAGGTGAACGTGTTAAAAAAGGTCAGGTTCTTTGCGAAGGTTATGCAACCGATAACGGTGAACTTGCTTTAGGAAGAAACCTTATGGTTGCCTTCATGCCTTGGCAAGGATATAACTTCGAGGATGCGATTGTTATCAGTGAAAAAGTAGTACGCGATGATATCTTCACTTCTATTCACATTGAAGAATTTGAACTGGAAGTAAGAGATACAAAACGTGGTGAAGAAGAATTAACATCTGAAATACCAAACGTAAGTGAAGAAGCTGTTAAGAATCTTGACGAGAATGGTATTATCCGCATCGGTGCTGAAATTAAAGAAGGTGATATCCTGATAGGTAAAATTACTCCTAAGGGTGAATCAGATCCAACGCCTGAAGAAAAACTTCTTCGTGCGATCTTCGGTGATAAAGCAGGTGATGTGAAAGATGCATCAATGAAGGCACCTCCATCATTACGTGGTGTGGTAATTGATACGAAATTATTCTCTCGTCCTAAGAAGGACAAGGATCTTAGAGTAAAATCCAAGAAGCAGGTTGAAACAATAAAAGCTAAGTATGGTAAAGATCTATTGGTTCTTCGTGAACGAATGATTGAAAAACTTGCTGAGTTATTGGAAGGACAGACTTCACAAGGAGTAAAACATAAATTTGGTGACGAAGTAATTTCTAAAGGAGTTAAATTCTCCCGTAAGAATATTGAAGCGAATGTCTTCCCTGATAAGAACCCTTACAGAGATGAGAGTAACTACAATGTTCAGGAAGAAGCAAACTTACTAGGCGACTTATTAATCGAAAACTGGACTACAGACAAAAAGATTAATGATAACGTACTTCGTTTAGTTAAGAATTACTTAACACGCAGAAACGAAACAGCTGGTAAATTTAAACGTGAGCGCTTCACATTGGAAGTTGGTGACGAATTACCTGCAGGTATTGTTCAGCTTGCGAAAGTATACATTGCTAAAAAACGTAAGTTAAAAGTTGGTGATAAAATGGCTGGTCGTCACGGTAACAAAGGGGTTGTTGCCCGTATTGTTCGTGATGAAGATATGCCATTCTTAGAAGACGGAACTCCGGTTGATATCGTTCTTAATCCGCTTGGGGTACCTTCCCGTATGAACATCGGTCAGATCTATGAAACATTATTAGGTCTTGCTGGTAAAAAATTAGGAAGAAAATACGCAACTCCAATCTTCGACGGTGCTACGGAAGAAGAAGTAATTAATGAACTGAGAGATGCTGGTTTACCAATAATCGGTCGTACAAAATTAGTTGATGGTTTATCTGGAAACAGTTTTGACCAACCGGTTACAGTGGGTGTTATTTATATGATGAAATTAGGTCACTTAGTTGATGATAAGATGCACGCGCGTTCTATCGGGCCTTATTCACTTATTACACAACAACCATTGGGTGGTAAAGCACAATTCGGTGGTCAGCGTTTTGGTGAAATGGAGGTTTGGGCACTTGAAGCATTTGGTGCATCGAACATACTACAGGAAATCCTTACTGTGAAGTCGGATGATGTAGTTGGACGTGCAAAAACATACGAATGCATCGTTAAAGGTGAAAACTTACCAAGACCGAATATTCCTGAATCATTCAACGTATTGGTACATGAACTTAGGGGCTTGGCTCTTGAGATCACACTTCACTAATTCATATAGTATTTGAACCTTTTGGCTAACCAATAGACACTAAAAAAAATGGCGTTCAGAAAAAACAAGAAACTGACGAACGATTTCACGAAAGTAACCATCAGCCTTGCCTCTCCGGAATCAATTCTGGAAGGTTCACATGGTGAAGTTACACAACCGGAAACGATCAATTATAGAACATATAAACCAGAAATGGGAGGCTTGTTTTGTGAAAGAATTTTCGGACCGGTTAAAGACTGGGAATGTCACTGCGGTAAATACAAACGTATCCGCTATAAAGGTATTATTTGCGATCGCTGCGGTGTTGAAGTAACTGAGAAGAAAGTTCGTCGCGAGCGTATGGGCCACATTGAATTAGTGGTTCCTGTTGCACATATCTGGTATTTCCGTTCTCTTCCAAATAAGATCGGTTACATGTTAGGCTTGCCTACAAAAAAACTGGATCAGATTATTTATTACGAGCGTTATGTAGTTATCCAGTCTGGAGTAAAATCAGAAGATGGCGTTAACTATTTAGATTTCCTTACGGAAGATGAATATCTGGATATCCTGGATAAACTTCCTCGTGAAAATCAATTACTGGATGATAAAGATCCTAATAAATTCATCGCTAAGATGGGTGCAGATGCGTTAGAAACACTTCTTTCTCGTCTTAACCTGGATGAATTATCATACAGCTTACGTCACGCAGCGGCTAACGATACTTCTCAACAAAGGAAAGCAGAAGCTTTGAAACGTTTGAAAGTTGTTGAAGCATTCCGTGATGCAAGAACTCGTATTGAAAATAAGCCAGAGTGGATGATTATCCGCATGGTTCCTGTTATTCCTCCTGAATTACGTCCGCTTGTGCCGTTGGATGGAGGTCGTTTTGCAACATCAGATTTAAATGATCTATACAGACGCGTTATTATTCGTAACAACCGTTTGAAAAGACTTATTGAAATTAAAGCTCCGGAAGTAATTCTACGTAATGAAAAACGTATGCTTCAGGAAGCAGTAGATTCATTGTTTGATAACTCACGTAAGATTAACGCTGTTCGTGCTGAAGGTAACAGAGCTCTGAAATCATTATCAGATATGTTAAAAGGTAAGCAAGGACGTTTCCGTCAAAACTTACTTGGGAAACGTGTCGATTACTCAGGTCGTTCTGTAATTGTTGTAGGCCCGGAATTGAAACTACACGAATGCGGTCTTCCGAAAGATATGGCAGCTGAATTATTCAAGCCGTTTATCATTCGTAAGTTGATCGAAAGAGGTATTGTAAAAACAGTCAAGTCTGCTAAAAAGATTGTAGATCGTAAGGATCCGGTAGTTTGGGATATTCTTGAAAACGTATTGAAAGGCCATCCGATTTTACTTAACCGTGCTCCTACATTACACCGTTTAGGTATTCAGGCTTTCCAGCCAAAATTGATTGAAGGAAAAGCAATCCAATTACATCCATTGGTTTGTACGGCTTTCAACGCCGATTTTGATGGTGATCAGATGGCGGTTCACGTACCACTAGGTCATGAAGCAATACTTGAAGCTTCATTATTAATGATTGCTTCTCATAACATCCTTAACCCTGCGAATGGTGCTCCAATTACAGTACCATCTCAAGACATGGTTCTTGGACTTTATTATGTAACGAAAGGTCGTAAATCAACTCCTGAACATCCGATTCAAGGAGAAGGTATGATTTTCTATGGTGCAGAAGAAGTTGTTATTGCAATCAACGAAGGTCGCTTGTCCCAACATGCGCATATAAAAGTTAAAGGTAAAGTACGTTCCGACTCAGGTGAGCTGGTTGAACAAATGATCGATACCGTTGCCGGTAGAGTATTATTCAACTTGGTAGTTCCTGAAGAAGTTGGTTATGTAAACGAACTTTTAACGAAAAAGAAATTACAGTTGATTATCGGTATGGTATTCAAAGTTGCAGGTATGTCAAAAACAGCTAAGTTTTTGGATGATATCAAACAACTTGGATTCATGATGGCATTCAGAGGTGGTCTTTCTATCGGTTTGGATAACATTGGTATTCCGGCTGATAAGCACAAACTGATTGATGGAGCTAAAAAAGAAGTTGATTCTGTATGGAGCAACTATTTAATGGGTCTTATCACCGATAACGAACGTTATAACCAGGTTATTGATATCTGGACTCGTGTTAACTCTGAAATTACAGAGACTTTGATGAAACAACTGGAAAGTGATCAGCAAGGTTTTAACCCGATCTATATGATGATGCACTCCGGAGCACGTGGTTCTCGTGAGCAGATTCGTCAATTGGGTGGTATGAGAGGTTTGATGGCTAAGCCACAAAAGAACTTACAAGGTTCGATTGGTGAAATCATTGAAAACCCGATTCTATCTAACTTTAAAGAAGGTCTGGATGTAATTGAATACTTTATTTCTACACACGGTGCTCGTAAAGGTTTGGCCGATACAGCTCTAAAAACTGCCGATGCCGGTTACTTAACACGTCGCTTGGTTGATGTAGCGCAAGATGCAGTTATCAATGAACAAGATTGTGGTACTCTTAGAGGACTTACGGTTTATGCATTGAAAGATAATGATGATGTTGTTGAACCATTATCAGAACGTATTCTTGGTCGAGTAAGTGTGCATGATGTATTTGATATCATATCAAATGAATTAATTGTTGCTTCAGGTCAGGAAATCACTGAAGAAATCAACAAAAAACTTGAGGAATCAGGTATTGAATCTGTTGAAATCAGATCCGTATTAACCTGCGAGTCAAGAAGGGGTTGCTGTGCGAAATGTTACGGACGTAACTTATCTTCAGGCCGTATGGTAAGCATCGGGGAATCTGTAGGTGTTATCGCTGCGCAGTCAATCGGTGAACCTGGTACTCAATTAACACTTCGTACATTCCACGTGGGTGGTACGGCATCTAACATTACTGTTGATGCAAATATCAAAGCTAAGTTTGATGGTACGGTTGTGTTTGATGATTTAAGAGTAATTCAGACAACTAACTTTGAAGGTGATAAAGTAAGTGTGGTAATGGGACGTTCTGGTGAAATGCGTATTGTTGAGCCAGTATCTGGTAAAACACTATTGAGCAATCACGTTCCTTACGGTGCATTCCTTCAAGTAAAAGACGGACAAACAGTAACAAGAGGCCAGGAATTATGTTTCTGGGATCCTTACAATGCTGTTATCTTGTCTGAGTTCGAAGGTACTATTCAATTTGACTCTATTGAGGAAGGTGTTACTTTCCGTGAAGAATCAGATGAGCAGACTGGTCACAGAGAAAAAGTTATTGTTGATACAAAAGATAAAACTAAGAACCCTGCCATTATTGTTAATCCTAAAAAAGGAGATCCGAAAGGATACAGTATACCGGTAGGTGCCCACTTGGCTGTTGAAGATAAACAAGAAGTAAAACCAGGTCAGGTTCTTGTTAAGATTCCTCGTTCTGTTGGTAAGACTCGTGATATTACAGGAGGTCTTCCACGAGTTACTGAATTGTTTGAAGCACGTAATCCTTCGAACCCTGCAGTAGTAAGTGAAATTGATGGTATCGTAACATATGGCGCTATTAAGAGAGGTAACAGAGAAATCTTTATCGAATCTAAAGATGGTGTTAAGAAAAGATACATGGTGCCATTGTCTAAACACATCCTTGTTCAGGATAATGACTTTATCCGTTCAGGACATGCGTTAACAGATGGTGCTATTACTCCTTCAGATATCCTTTCTATCAAAGGGCCAACGGCTGTTCAGGAATATCTTGTAAATGAAATTCAGGAAGTATACCGTCTTCAAGGTGTAAAAATCAATGATAAGCACATCGAAATCATCGTAAGACAGATGATGCAGAAAGTACAAATCATTGAAGCTGGAGATACTTCATTCCTTACAAATCAGGTTGTAGATCGTTTCAACTTCAGAGAAGAGAACGACAATATTCTTGACAAAAAAGTTGTTATCGAATGCGGTGATTCTGAAAAACTAAGACCGGGTATGATTATTACGGCACGTCAGCTTAGAGATGAAAACTCAAGTCTGAAACGTAAAGATCAGCGTTTGGTAGTAGTGAGAGATGCAGAACCTGCGGTTTCTATGCCAACACTTCAAGGTATTACGCAAGCATCTTTGGATACAGAAAGCTTTATTTCTGCTGCATCTTTCCAGGAAACGACGAAAGTGTTGAGCGAAGCTGCTGTAAGAGGAAAAGTCGATTTCTTAAAAGGATTGAAAGAAAACGTAATCGTAGGTCACTTAATACCAGCAGGTACAGGTCAAAGAGCATTCAATGACATCATCGTTGGTTCTAAAGAAGAATACGATAGTTTAATTGCTTCCAAAGAGGCATTCCATGCTGCACGCAAGGGAGAGCTTCAACAAAGCTAATTAATTACACATACAGGAATAAGGGCATGGGGAAACCTTTGCCCTTGTTTTGTCTAAATAGTCACGAGCATGGCAAACAATAATAACCCTGCAGAGGAAATAATGCAGAATCAGCTTAATATCGAATTACCTGAAGATATGGCTGAAGGTGTATATGCAAATCTTGCGATGATTGCACATTCAAATAGTGAATTCGTTCTTGATTTTATCAGAATGATGCCAGGCGTTCCAAAAGCAAGAGTAAAAGCGCGGGTTGTTTTGACTCCCGAGCATGCTAAGCGTTTATTACAGGCATTAAAAGATAATATTATCAAATACGAAGAAGCATTTGGTTCGATCAAAGAACAGGATGAATTTCCCCGTTTCCCGATGAATTTCGGCGGTACGGTGGGCGAAGCGTAACAATTATAAAATATTGAAAATTAATAAATAAGGGTAAAAAGATAATATGGTGATAATATGTGGATGAAAATACAAAAAAATAATATCCACAATTTGCAGAATCACCAAATATCCCTACCTTTGCAGTCCGATAAATTGAGAATAGTTAAATACTTAGGATAAATGCCTACCATTCAACAATTAGTAAGAAAAGGAAGAGAACAACTTGTATTCAAGTCAAAGTCTCCTGCTCTAGATTCCTGCCCACAAAGAAGGGGCGTATGTACACGTGTGTACACAACAACACCAAAGAAACCGAATTCAGCGATGCGTAAGGTTGCAAGGGTTCGTTTAACAAATTCGAAAGAAGTTAACGCTTATATACCAGGTGAAGGTCACAATCTTCAAGAACACTCTATCGTGTTAATCCGTGGTGGAAGGGTTAAAGATCTTCCGGGTGTACGTTATCACATCGTTCGTGGAGCTCTTGATACCGCAGGTGTTAATGGTAGAAAACAAAGTAGATCTAAATACGGTGCTAAGAGACCTAAACCGGGACAAGTTGCAGCTGCCCCAGCTAAAGGCAAGAAAAAATAATTAGAATATGAGAAAGGCTAAACCAAAGAAGAGATATCTTCTTCCTGATCCTAAATTTAGTGACACATTGGTTACTAAATTTGTAAACAGCTTAATGTATGATGGTAAAAAAAGTACCGCATACAGTATTTTTTACGATGCAGTGGCATTGGTAGAAAAGAAAACATCTGAAAGCGGTTTAGAAGTTTGGAAAAAAGCACTTAACAATGTGAGCCCTCAGGTTGAGGTTCGTTCCCGTCGTGTAGGTGGTTCTACGTTCCAGGTTCCTACTGAAGTTCGTCCGGATAGAAAGATGGCTTTAGGCATGAAATGGCTTATCAATTATGCCCGTTCCCGTGGTGAAAAAACTATGACGGATAAATTGGCAGGTGAAATTATTTCTGCGTCAAAAGGAGAAGGTGCTGCTGTTAAGAAGAGAGATGACGTTCACAGAATGGCAGAAGCTAATAAGGCATTTTCACATTTCAGATTTTAATTCTGAACTAAAGATATTATGGCTCGCGATTTAACATACACAAGGAATATAGGTATAGCCGCTCACATTGATGCAGGTAAAACAACTACGACTGAACGTATCCTTTATTATGCTGGTGTAAACCACAAAATAGGTGAAGTTCACGAAGGTGCTGCAACAATGGACTGGATGGCTCAGGAGCAGGAAAGAGGTATTACTATTACTTCAGCAGCTACAACTGTTGAATGGAAATATAGAAATAACAAATACCATGTTAATATTATAGATACTCCAGGTCACGTTGATTTTACTGTTGAGGTAAATAGATCTCTTCGTGTATTGGATGGTCTAGTATTTTTATTCAGTGCTGTTGATGGTGTTGAACCACAATCAGAAACAAACTGGCGTTTAGCTAACAATTATAAAGTTGCCAGATTAGGCTTTGTAAATAAAATGGACCGCTCCGGTGCAGATTTCTTGAACGTGTGCAAACAAGTTAAAGAAATGCTTGGAAGTAATGCAGTTCCATTACAATTACCTATCGGTGCAGAAGATAACTTTAAAGGAGTAGTTGATCTGGTTAATAACAGAGCAATTGTATGGAACGAAGATGATAAAGGGATGACCTTTACTGAAATTCCAATTCCTGAAGATATGGTTGAAGAGACCTTAGAATACAGAGAAAAATTACTTGAAGCAGTAGCAGATTATGATGAGACTTTGATGGAGAAATTCTTCGAAGATCCAAATTCAATTTCTGAAGCTGAAATATTAAAAGCATTGCGTGCTGCAGTTCTTGATATGAAAATAGTTCCAATGTTATGTGGATCTTCTTTCAAGAACAAAGGTGTTCAAACAATGCTTGACTATGTAATGGAATTATTACCATCTCCTTTAGATAGAGATGAAGTAATCGGTATCAATCCGGATACAGAGCAGGAAGTTTCCCGCAAGCCGGTTGAAACAGATCCATTCTGCGCACTTGCATTCAAAATTGCTACTGATCCATTTGTAGGCCGTCTTTGCTTTGTAAGATCTTATTCTGGATTATTAGAATCTGGTTCTTATGTATTCAATACACGCTCTGGCAATAAAGAACGTATTTCCCGTATTTTCCAAATGCATGCTAACAAGCAGAACCAAATCGAAAGATTGCATTGCGGAGATATCGGAGCGGTAGTTGGATTTAAAGATATTAAGACAGGTGATACTCTTTGTGACGAAAAACATAAAATTGTTTTAGAATCCATGGATTTCCCTGAGCCGGTTATTGGTTATGCTATTGAACCAAAAACACAAGCTGACGTTGATAAAATGGGTATGGCCATTGCTAAATTGGTAGAAGAAGATCCAACATTGCATGTTCATACAGATCAGGAAACAGGTCAAACCATCCTTAGGGGAATGGGAGAGCTTCACTTAGAGATTATCATTGATCGTATGAAACGTGAGTTCAAGGTTGAAATAAATCAAGGAGCTCCTCAGGTTGCATATAAAGAAGCATTAACAAAAAGCACTGAACATCGTGAAGTTTACAAAAAGCAATCCGGTGGTCGTGGTAAATTTGCTGATATCGTATTCGAACTATCTCCTCGTGATGATGGTAAAATGGGATTAGAATTCGTGAATAACATCGTAGGTGGTGTAATTCCTCGTGAATTTATTCCATCAATACAGAAAGGCTTTGAAGAAGCTATGAAAAACGGTGTACTTGCCGGTTTCCCAGTTGAATCAATGAAAGTACGTTTGTTCCATGGATCGTTCCACGATGTCGATTCTGATGCATTGTCATTTGAATTAGCTGGTAGAATGGGTTTCAAAGAAGCTGCAAAAAATGCCGGTTCTAAAATTATGGAACCAATTATGTCTGTTGAAGTACTTACTCCGGATGAATATACAGGTCCTGTAACAGGTGATTTGAATAGAAGAAGGGGTATGATGAAAGGCATGGATGCTAAAATGGGAGCTCAGGTAATTAAAGCTGATGTACCTTTGTCTGAATTATTCGGGTATGTAACAGATCTTAGAACGATTAGTTCTGGTCGTGCTACAGCTTCGTTGACATTCTCTCATTACGAGTTCGTTCCAGCCAATATTTCAGAAAGTATTATCGCAAAAGTTAAAGGCGCTGCTTTAAGCAAATAAGAATCATGAATCAAAAAATAAGAATAAAACTTAAATCTTACGATCACAATCTGGTAGATAAATCTTCTGAGAGAATCGTGAGAGCTGTTAAGGCAACAGGGGCTGTCGTTAGTGGTCCCATTCCATTGCCAACAGAAAAAGAGATTTTCACGGTATTGAGATCTCCACACGTAAATAAAAAATCAAGAGATCAGTATCAACTGTGTACTTACAAAAGATTGGTTGATATTTATTCTACAAGTTCCAAAACAGTTGATGCTCTTATGAAATTAGAGCTTCCAAGTGGTGTGGATGTTGAAATTAAAGTCTGATAAATACTGTTTCGGGCAAAATTAAGAAGAATTAGGACTCCTATTTCTTCTTTTTGTCTCTGAGGGGCTCATTTAAGAGAAAATTAAATGTAAAGAATTTGGGTTACATATATTTTTTCGTATCTTTGCAGTCCCTTTTTAAGGAAGGGTTCAATTAATTTAGTTGTCTGTAAAATATTAGGTAATGTCCGGTATTATAGGTAAGAAAGTCGGGATGACAAGTGTATACGATGCCGCTGGGAAATATGTCCCATGCACCGTGATCCAAGCGGGTCCTTGTGTAATCACGCAAATCAAAACCATAGAGAATGACGGCTATACGGCAGTTCAGTTGGCTTTTGATGATAAAAAAGAAAAAAGCACAACAAAACCGCTTTTAGGTCATTTTAAAAAAGCAGGTGTTTCTCCTAAAAGAAAGCTTGTTGAATTTAAGGGATTTGAAGATGAAATGACACTTGGTCAGTCTTTGACTGCTCATGATGTATTTCAGGAAGGCGATTTCGTAGATGTAGTTGGAACTGCAAAAGGTAGAGGTTTTCAAGGTGTAGTTAAGAGACATGGTTTTGGTGGTGTGGGTGGTCAAACTCACGGTCAGCATAATAGGGCTCGTCACGCTGGATCTATTGGTGCATGTTCTTTTCCAGCACGCGTTTTCAAAGGAACTCGTATGGCAGGAAGAATGGGTAATAACAGAGTAAAAGTTCAGAACTTACAAGTTTTGAAAGTATATGCAGATCAGAATTTATTAGTTATTAGTGGTTCTGTACCAGGTGCTAAAAACTCTTACGTTTTAATCGAGAAGTAATTATGGAACTTTCCTTATTAAATATAAAAGGTAAAGATACTGGAAAGAAAGTAGTTCTTTCTGATGAGATCTTCGCAGTAGAGCCTAACGATCATGCAATCTATTTAGATGTGAAACAATATCTTGCTCACCAAAGACAAGGTACTCACAAAGCTAAAGAACGTGCTGAAGTAGCATTCTCTACTAGAAAAGTGAAAAAACAAAAAGGTACTGGAGGAGCCAGAGCTGGTAGTAGAAAATCACCTGTATTTGTAGGTGGTGGTACTATCTTCGGTCCAAGACCAAGAACATACGGTTTTAAAGTAAATAAAAAAGTTAAAGACTTGGCTCGTAAATCTGCTTTCAGTCATAAATTGAAAGAAAGCAATGTTACCGTTCTTGAGAACTTTACTTTAAAAGCACCAAAAACTAAAGATTACCTTGAAATACTAAAAAATCTGTCTTTCGATAACACAAAGACATTATTAGTAATTGAAGAAATCGATAAAAATATAATCCTTTCAAGCAGAAATCTTAAGAAAGCGAAAGTGGTTAGTGTGGATCAAATCAATACATATGATTTGGTTAATGCTGATAGACTTGTTTTATCAGAAGGTTCTGTTTCAAAAATTGAGGCATTACTCAACTAATTCTGAGCCATGAGTATTTTAAAGAAACCACTTATTACCGAAAAAGTTACGGCACAAAATGAAAATGGTGTTTATGGCTTTGTAGTAGCAAAAGATGCTAACAAAGTTGCCATTAAGCAAGCTGTAGAAAAAATGTACGGTGTTAACGTTGAAGAAGTAAGAACAATGATTGCTCCAGGTAAAAAGAAAACACGCTATAATAAAGGTGCTTTTCTTTCCGGGAAAACTTCTTCATTCAAAAAGGCAATTGTAAAAGTTAAAGACGGAGAAATCATAGATTTCTACAGTAATCTATAATCACTAAGGTTTCGATCATGTCACTGAAAAAATTCAGACCGGTTACCCCGGGTACAAGATTTAGAGTAGGACCATCATTTGATGATGTAACTACATCCACACCTGAGAAATCACTTGTTGTTTCTTTAAAGAAATCAGGTGGTCGTAATAGTCAAGGTAAAATGACTATGCGCTATATAGGTGGTGGACATAAACAACAATATCGTATTATCGATTTTAAGCGTGACAAACATGCTATTCCTGCAGTTGTTAAAACTGTTGAGTATGATCCAAATCGTACTGCTCGTATAGCACTATTAACTTACGCTGATGGTGAGAAAAGATATATTATCGCTCCCCAGGGAATAAAAGTTGGTTCAACCATTTTATCAGGTCCTGGTATTGCTCCAGAAGTTGGAAATTGCTTGCCTTTATCTGATATTCCTCTAGGTACAGTTGTTCACAACATTGAGTTAAAACCAGGTAAAGGTGCTGCAATGTCTCGCAGTGCTGGAACATATGCTCAATTAGTAGCACGTGAAGGTAAATATGCAACATTAAAGTTGCCTTCAGGCGAGATGAGAATGGTTCTATCTGTTTGCTATGCAACAGTAGGTACTGTTTCAAATGCTGAGCACATGAATTTAACCATGGGTAAAGCAGGTCGTAACAGATGGGCAGGAAGAAGACCTCGTGTTAGAGGTGTTGCAATGAACCCGGTTGATCACCCTATGGGTGGTGGTGAAGGTAGAGCTTCAGGCGGTCACCCAAGATCTAGAAAAGGCTTGTATGCTAAAGGTGGTAAAACCAGAAGTGCTAACAAGTATTCTAAGAATATGATAGTTCAAAAAAGAGTTAACAAAAGATTGAGTAAATAATGTCACGTTCGCTCAAAAAAGGCCCGTATATTGATTTCCGTCTAGACAATAAAGTTCAGGCGTTGAATGATTCAGCTAAGAAAACTGTAATCAAAACTTGGTCAAGAAGATCAATGATCTCTCCTGAATTCGTTGGGCATACATTTGCCGTACACAACGGAAATAAATTTATACCTGTCTATGTGACTGAAAACATGGTAGGACATAAATTTGGTGAATTTTCACCTACTAGGACGTTCAAAGGTCACGCTGCAAAAGGTAAGAAATAATTAGAGTCATTCATTTGACATTGTATTCCAATGGAAACGACAGTTAAAATAAAAAAATCGGTTCTCAAAAGACAGAAGATTGCTCTTGCGAAAGAAGCAGCTGCAAAAGGAGCAGTTAAGGCACACCTTAACAATGTTCCAACTTCTACTAGAAAAATGAGACTGGTTGCTGACCTTATCAGAGGACAGCGTGTAACTCTAGCTTTGGGTATTTTAAAATACCAAGCCAAACAAGGTGCTAGAAAATTAGAAAAATTAGTCTTAGCTACTGTAGCAGACTGGCAAGCAAAAAATTCTGAAAGCAGAGTTGAAGATGCTGATCTATATATTCGTGAGATCTTTGTTGGAGAAGGCAGAGTTTTAAAAAGACTTCGTACTGCACCTCAAGGTAGAGCATATAGAGTTCGTAAAAGATCTAACCACATTACAATTGTATTAGATGCTTTGAAAGAACTTCCTGCAGCTCCTGTAGCAGCAGTAGTTGAAGAAAAAGAAGTAAAAACAGCGGAGACAAAAGCAACGGCTAAAAAAGGTTCAGCTGAAAAAAGCAAGACTAAATCTAAAGCGAACTAATTACCATGGGACAAAAAGTTAATCCGATAGGATTTCGTTTAGGAATTGTTAAAGGTTGGGACTCTAACTGGTATGGTGGTAAAACATTTGCAGATAAGCTTGTTGAAGACGAGCAGATTCGTAAATACATACTTGCTCGTATTCCTAAAGGCGGAATTTCCAAAATAGTTATCGAAAGAACTATCAAAAGAATTACTTTAACTATTAACACAGCCAGACCAGGTGTTGTTATTGGTAAAGGTGGTGCTGAAGTTGATAAGATAAAAGAAGAATTGAAAAAGATCACCGGTAAGGATGTTCAAATCAATATCTTCGAAATCAAAAGACCTGAAGTTGAAGCAATGTTGGTTGCTGAATCAATTGCACAACAATTGAAAGCTAGGATCTCTTATCGTCGTGCAATGAAGCAAGCAATTGCTGGTACAATGCGTGTAGGAGCTTTGGGTATTAAAATTAAACTTTCAGGTCGTTTAGGTGGTGCTGAGATGGCACGTACTGAACAATATAAAGAAGGTCGTATTCCTCTTCACACACTTCGTGCTGATATCGATTATGCAATCGGTGAAGCTTTGACAGTGTATGGTAAAATAGGAATTAAAGTATGGATCTTCAAGGGTGAAGTATTTGGTAAGAGAGATCTTTCTCCAAATATCGGAACGTTAACAACTGGTTCTGGTTCTTCTAACAATAATGACAATTCATCTCCTAACCAAGGTGGACCAAGAAGAAAAAGAGGCGGAGAAGGAAATAGAAAAAAATCTAATAAATAGAACAGAGATTCTGTCTGTATATAAATATAAGTCATGTTACAGCCAAAACGTACAACGTATAGAAAGCAGCAAAAAGGTAGAGTGACAGGTGTCGCTACCCGTGGCCATAGAATTGCTTTCGGCTCTTTTGCATTAAAATCTTTAGAAGGTGGTTGGATAACAGCTCGCCAGATTGAAGCAGCACGTATCGCAGTGACACGTGCAATGAAAAGAGAAGGCCAAGTTTGGATCAGAATATTTCCAGACAAACCAATTACTCAGAAACCTGCAGAGGTTCGTATGGGTAAAGGTAAAGGTGCTCCTGAATATTGGGTGGCTTGTATTAAACCAGGTACCATTTTATTCGAATCAGGTGGAGTATCTTTTGAAACGGCTCAGGAATCTTTGCGTTTGGCTGCGCAAAAACTGCCATTCAAAACAAAATTTGTTGTTAGACCGGATCACGAAGCATAGATATGAAAACTGCTGAAATAAAAGGTTTATCGGTACAGGAATTAAAGCAACGTATCGTTGCTGAGAAAGAGAATTTGCACAAGCTAAAATTTGCACATGCGATTTCTCCTATTGAGAATCCGATGAAAATAAGTCATACTCGTAAGCTAATAGCTCAATTGAGTACAGAACTTACTGCAAAAAATAAATAAGTTAAGGTCGAAAGATTAAATCTACCGAACTATAATGGAAGAAGTGCAAAGAAATGCCAGAAAAGAAAGAACTGGTAAAGTAGTTAGTAATAAAATGAATAAGTCTATAACTGTAGCGGTTGAACGTAAAGTGAAACATGCTAAGTATGGTAAGTTCATTCACAAGACTACAAAGTTAATGGCTCATGATGAAAAGCAGGAATGCGGAATAGGTGATACTGTTCGAATCATGGAAACAAGACCATTAAGTAAATTGAAACGTTGGAGACTCGTTGAAGTCGTTGAAAAAGCTAAGTAATCATGATACAGCAGGAATCAAGGCTATCCGTAGCAGACAACAGTGGCGCTAAAGAAGTATTAGTAATACGTGTACTAGGTGGTACAGGTAAAAGATATGCTTCAATTGGTGATAAAGTTGTAGTGACTGTAAAGTCAGCAATTTCTTCAAGCAATATGAAGAAAGGTACGGTATCAAAAGCCGTGGTGGTACGCACCAAAAAAGAAGTTAAACGTGCGGATGGTTCATACATCCGATTCTCTGATAACGCAGCAGTTCTATTGAATAACAATGATGAACCAAGAGGTACACGTATCTTTGGTCCAGTTGCCCGCGAACTTAGAGATAAGCAATTTATGAAAATCGTTTCATTGGCCCCTGAGGTTCTATAATTGTTATGGCAACTACCAAAGAAAATAAAAAATTACATATCCGTAAAGGCGATACTGTTATCGTGATTTCCGGAGAAGATAAAGGAAAGTCCGGCAAGGTTCTTTCTGTTGATAAAGAAAGCAATAAAGCTATTGTTGAAGGTATTAATATTGTTACAAAACACAATAAGCCTACAGCAACAGTTCCTAATGGAGGAATTGTTAAAAAAGAAGCTGCTCTTTATATCAGTAAATTAATGATTGCAGATCCTAAAACAGGAAAAGCAACAAGAATCGGCCGTAAACTGGACGCAAACGGCAAAATGGTTAGATATTCTAAAAAGTCAGGGGAGGTAATAAAAAATGGCTAATCCTAGATTAAAAGAAAAATATCTTAATGATATTCTTCCTGAACTAAAAAAGAAGTTTCAATATACTTCTGTTATGCAAGTTCCTAAGATTACAAAAATTGTAATCAATAAAGGTATTGGAGCTGCAGTTGCTGATAAGAAATTAGTTGATGTAGGGGTTGATGAACTTACATTAATCGCTGGTCAAAAGGCAGTAGCAACAAGATCTAAGTTAGATGTTTCTAACTTTAAGTTACGTGCAAACATGCCAATCGGAGCAAAAGTTACTCTTAGAGGTAATCATATGTACGAATTCCTAGATCGTCTTACTGCTGTGGCATTACCACGTGTACGTGACTTTAAAGGAATCAATGACAAAGGATTTGATGGTCGTGGAAATTATACCTTAGGTGTAAAAGAACAGATCATTTTCCCTGAAATCAGTATCGATAAAATCACAAAAATTACTGGTATGGACATCACAATCGTGACTACTGCCAATACTGATGAAGAAAGTTTTGAACTTCTTAAAGCATTCGGGATGCCGTTTGCATCTCTGAAAAAATAATATAACCATGGCTAAAGAATCAGTAAAAGCTAGAGAAAGAAAAAAGCAGGCAACTGTAACTAAGTACGCTGCTAAAAGAAAAGCTTTAAAAGAAGCAGGTGATTACGTTGCTTTGGATAAACTTCCTAAAAACGCTTCCCCGGTACGTCTACACAATCGTTGTAAATTAACTGGTCGTCCAAGAGGTTATATGAGGAAATTTGGTATAAACAGGGTTACTTTCAGAGAACTGGCTGCGAATGGTAAAATTCCAGGCGTAACCAGAGCTAGCTGGTAAATTATATAAAAGTATTTTATTATTTAAAAATAATATCGTAACTTTGCAAGCCCATTTTAGGGCTTTTAATTTCTTATTAAAGTTGTTAGAATAAAATTATGGATCCAATAGCCGATTACCTTACAAAAATCAGAAACGCGATAAAAGCAAAACATCGTGTTGTTGAGGTGCCTGCTTCTAATATAAAGAAGGAGATTACTAAGGTATTGTATGATAAAGGATATATACAAAGCTATAAATTTGAAGAGAGTGCTGTTCAAGGCTCTATCAAAATAGCTTTAAAATACCATCCGCTTACAAAAGAACCAGCTATTCTTCATTTGGAACGCATCAGTAAACCAGGTTTGAGAAAATATACTCATGCTGAAACGATGCCTCGCGTGTTGAATGGTCTTGGAGTAGCAATCGTTTCAACCTCAAAAGGGATTATGAGCGATAAAGAAGCTAAGAATCTGAATATTGGCGGAGAAGTTCTTTGTTTTGTTTATTAATTAATTTTCGGTCGATATATTATGTCACGTATTGGTAAATTGCCTGTAACTCTTCCGGAGAAAGTTGATATTTCTGTATCATCTAATAATACTGTTACTGTTAAAGGACCTAAGGGTACTCTAACACAACAGGTAGATGCAGATATCAAAGTTTCCGTAGAAGATGGAAAGGTTGTAGTCTCCAGACCAACTGAACAAAAAAGACACAAAGCATTGCATGGTTTGTATCGTTCTTTGATCAGTAACATGGTTCAAGGAGTAAGTCAAGGTTATAAAATTGATCTTGAATTAGTTGGGGTTGGTTATAAAGCAACTGTAACGAACAACGTATTAGAGTTAAGTTTAGGATATTCTCATGGTATCTTTATGATGTTACCTTCTGAAATTACTGCTAAAGCAGTAACAGAAAAAGGTAAGAGTCCATTGGTTACTTTAGAGTGTATTGATAAGCAACTAATCGGCCAGGTGGCAGCAAAAATCAGATCCTTAAGAAAAGTTGAACCTTACAAAGGTAAAGGTGTTCGTTTCCAAGGTGAAGTAGTTAGAAGAAAAGCTGGTAAAACAGCAGCTAAATAGATTAAGAAATGGCAACTAAGAAAGATCTTAGAAGGCTCAGAATTAAAAGAGGTATTAGAAATAAGATCTCTGGTACTGCTGAGAAACCAAGATTGTCTGTATTCAGAAGTAATACAGGTATATCTGCTCAATTAATTGATGATATTAACGGTCTAACATTAGTTAGTAGTTCATCTGTTGAATTCAAGTCCAACAAAGGAACAAAATCAGAAATATCTAAACTTGTAGGTCAGAAAATTGCTGAAAAAGCAAAAGCAGCTGGTGTACAACAAGTTGTTTTTGATAGAGGTGGTTTTTTGTATCACGGTCGTGTGAAAGCATTGGCTGAAGGTGCAAGAGAAGGTGGTTTAGCGTTCTAATTCAATAAAGAAAAGATATTATGACTCAAGTCAACGTAAGAACGGTAAAGGCGAGCGAAATCGAGCTAAAAGAGCACGTAGTAGCTATCAACCGCGTTGCTAAAGTAGTAAAAGGTGGTCGTCGTTTCAGTTTCTCTGCTATCGTAGTAGTAGGTGATGGACACGGTGTAGTTGGATACGGTTTAGGTAAAGCAAATGAAGTTACAGATGCTATAACTAAAGCAGTGGATGATGCTAAGAAAAACCTTATAAAAGTTCCTGTAATTAATGGAACATTACCTCACGAAATGATTGGTAAATACAGTGGCGGTTTTGTATTTGTTAAACCTGCAGCTCCTGGTACTGGAGTAATTGCTGGTGGTGCGATGCGTGCTGTATTTGAAAGTGCAGGAGTTAAGGATGTACTTGCTAAATCAAAAGGATCTTCAAATCCACATAATGTTGTTAAAGCAACTATTGATGCTCTAGTTAAAATGAGAGCTCCACATAAAGTAGCAATGCAACGAGGTGTGACTTTGAGTAAAGTATTTAATGGTTAATTTATTGTAATCATGGCAAAAGTTAAAATTACTCAAGTGGTAAGTTCTATAAAAAAGACTGAAAACCAGAAGAGAGTATTACGTTCTTTAGGTTTAGGTAAAATAAATGCTACAGTTGAGCAAGAGCTTACACCTTCAATAAAAGGAATGCTGAATAAAGTAAATCATTTGGTAGCTGTTAGCGAGTAAGCATTATGAAATTACATACATTAAGACCTGCAAAAGGTTCAGTTAAAACATCAAAACGTATAGGTAGAGGTACTGGTTCTGGTAAAGGCGGTACTTCCACTAAAGGACATAAAGGTGCTAAATCAAGATCTGGTTATTCTTCAAAAATAGGTTTTGAAGGTGGTCAAATGCCTTTACAAAGACGTTTACCTAAATTCGGATTTAAAAGTTTAAATAGAATCGAATTTAAACCAATCAATTTGGATGAATTACAAGAGCTGATCGAAAGAACTGGAGCTTCTGTAGTTGATGCTAAATTGTTAAATGAAAATGGTTTAGCTGGTAAAAACGACAAAATCAAAATTCTTGCAAGAGGTGAAGTTAAAGCAATTAAAGCTGAGGTTATTGCTCATGCTTTCTCTGCTGCAGCAACTGAAGCAATTGAAAAAGCAGGTGGTAAAGTTACTCTTATAGGCTAATGAATCGTTTCATTAACACATTAAAAAACATTTTTTCAATAGAGGAACTTCGCACAAGGATCCTTACAACAGTGTTATTCTTAGTCATGTTCAGACTAGGTTCATTTGTTGTTTTGCCTGGTGTTGACCCTGGAAAAATTACTGAAGGTACAAACAATGAAGGTATACTAGGAATAATAAACACATTCTCAGGTGGTGCCTTTAATAACGTATCTGTGTTTGGATTAGGTATAATGCCATATATTTCGGCATCTATTGTACTTCAATTATTAACATTCGCAGTTCCGTATTTTCAGCGATTACAAAAAGAAGGTGAATCTGGAAGAAAGAAAATTAACCAGTACACCAGAATATTAACCATATTCATTACTGTAGCTCAGTCTATCGGTTACTTGGCTGCTACATTGGATGAAAAGATGATGTATGATGGAATGAACACTCCTTTCATGAACATTGTCAGAATTATTACTCTTATTTCAGGTACAATGTTTTGCATGTGGCTGGGAGAAAGAATTACTGAAAAAGGAATTGGTAATGGTATTTCTATGCTTATCATGATAGGGATTGTTTCAAGACTTCCGTATGCTTTGATGGCCGAGATTGGTGCTAAAAAATTAGAAGGCGCGTTACCATTATTAATTGAATTTGCAGCTTTATTCGGTATTATCATGCTTGTCGTATTGATACAGCAAGCAACCAGAAGAATAACAATTCAATATGCTAAGCAGACGGCTGGTGGTAAACAAGTAATTGGTCAACGTCAGTATCTACCTTTAAAATTGATTGCTGCTGGTGTTATGCCGATCATCTTTGCTCAATCAGTAATGTTTGTTCCGGCAATAATCGGTTCATCATTTAGTGAGTCAAGTGATTTAGCAACTTCAATAGGCGCTACCTTCAGTGACTTTACTTCATGGCAATACAACTTGTTGTTTGCGACATTGATTATACTCTTTACTTATTTCTATACTGCTATTACAGTTAATCCAGCTTCAATAGCAGAAGATTTAAAAAGAAATGGTGGTTTTATACCAAGTGTTAAGCCTGGTTTAGCTACTTCTGAATACATAGATGATGTATTAACAAAGATTACATTGCCAGGTGCATTGTTCTTAGCTGCCCTAGCAATATTACCTGCTTTTGCAAGTATGGCTGGAATTGAAAAGGATTTCGCATATTTCTACGGTGGTACATCTTTGCTTATTATGATAGGTGTTGTTTTGGATACATTACAACAAATTGAAAGCTTCTTGTTAATGAAGCATTACGATGGGATGATGAAATCCGGTCGTGTTAAAGGTAGATTGGAAACTACTGCTGCTATTTAAATTGAATGGCAGTTATTCATTATAAATCTGATGATGAAATTGAGTTAATTCGGGAAAGTGGTAAAATACTTGGAAAAGCTCATGCTGAAATTGCAAAAATCATCAAGCCTGGTGTTAAAACGATTGAATTAGATAAAATAGCTTATCAGTTCATTGCCGACAACGGCGGTTTACCATCTTTCAAGGGTTATAATGGATTTCCTAGCACTCTTTGTATCTCCGTGAATGAAGTCGTTGTTCATGGTATGCCTGGAGAATACGAATTGAAAGAAGGGGATATAATTTCTGTCGACTGCGGAGTAAAGTATAAAGGATTTCATAGCGATTCTGCATACACTTATCCAGTTGGTGAAATTGATGAAAATGTTAGAAAGCTCCTGCGTATTACAAAGGAGTCATTATATAAAGGGATTGATCAGGCAATTGTCGGTAACCGAATAGGTGACATTAGTTTTGCAGTCCAATCGTTCGTTGAAAAAGAAGGATATTCTGTAGTCAGAGAACTTGTAGGTCATGGTTTGGGAAAGAACCTTCATGAAAAACCGGAAGTGCCTAATTATGGGAATAGGGGTAAAGGTTTAAAACTGGAACAAAATCTGGTTATAGCTATAGAACCTATGATCAATTTAGGTAAAAAAGGGGTTGTACAAGAGAATGATGGCTGGACTATTCGTACGGTTGATCGAATGCCCTCGGCTCATTTCGAGCATACGGTGGCAGTAAGAAAGGGAAAACCAGAAATTTTGACTACCTTTGAGTTTATAGAAGAAATAATTAACATATAATTCTTTGCATGTCAAAACAGTCATCGATTGAACAGGATGGAAAAATATTAGAAGCATTGTCAAATGCAATGTTTCGAGTTGAATTGGGTAATGGGCATCAAGTAATTGCTCATATTTCTGGTAAAATGAGAATGAATTACATAAAAATTCTACCAGGAGATAAAGTAAGAATGGAGATGTCTCCATACGATCTTTCAAAAGGTAGAATTGTATTTCGATATAAATAAGTGTTTTAAGCATATAAAGTTTATAAGGCGATGAAAGTTAAAACGTCTATCAAAAAAAGAAGTGTTGATTGCAAGGTCATAAGAAGACACGGCAAACTTCTGGTAGTAAACAAAAAGAACCCTAGGTTCAAACAAAGACAAGGTTAATCATAAAGTATAATAATACTATGGCAAGGATTTCTGGTGTTGATATTCCCGATAACAAAAGAGGAGAAGTTTCTTTAACTTATATCTATGGTATTGGTCGTAAATCAGCTCAAAGCATTTTGACAAAAGCTGGTGTAAACTGGGATAAAAAAGTTAGTGAATGGTCTGATGATGAATCAAACGCTATTCGTAACGTAATTTCTTCTGAACATAAAACAGAAGGTGCATTAAAGTCTGAAGTTCAATTGAGCATCAAACGTTTAATGGATATTGGTTGTTACAGAGGTCTTCGTCATAGAAAAGGATTACCGGTTCGTGGTCAGCGTACAAAAAACAACTGTCGCACACGTAAAGGTAAGCGTAAAACAGTTGCTAATAAAAAGAAAGCAACTAAGTAATAATTAAGTTTAGGGAAACTGAAATATAATTCAGACATGGCTCAACAAACATCAGGCGCGAAAAGAAAAGATAAAGCAAAGAAAAGAATCGTTGTGATCGAACCAACAGGTCAGGTTCACATCAGAGCTTCTTTCAATAACATTATCATTTCTGTTACTAACAGTACAGGTCAAGTAATATCTTGGGCTTCTGCTGGTAAAATGGGTTTCCGCGGATCTAAAAAGAATACCCCTTATGCTGCTCAGGTTGCAGCGCAAAACTGTGCTCAGGTAGCATTTGAAGGTGGAATGAGAAAATGTGAGGTCTTTGTAAAAGGACCAGGCTCAGGTAGAGAATCTGCCATCCGTACCATTCAAAATGCAGGTATAGAAGTGTTAATGATTAAAGACGTTACACCTATGCCACACAATGGTTGCAGACCTCCTAAAAAGAGAAGAGTCTAATTTATTTAAAAGAATATTACTAATTAATTCATAAGAGATGGCACGTTATACTGGCCCAAGGACTAGAATTTCCAGAAGATTTGGTGAGCCTGTAATGGGAGATAGTAAAGCTCTTCAAAAGAAGAACTATGCTCCTGGAATGCACGGTAGAAATAAAAAAAGGAAACAGTCTGAATATTCTATTCAGTTAAAAGAAAAGCAAAAGGCTAAATATACTTATGGTATATTAGAAAGACAATTTGCTAAAACTTTTGATACTGCAGCAAGAAAACAAGGAATCACGGGTGAAAACCTTTTGAAATTGCTTGAATCTCGTTTAGACAATACCGTATACCGTCTAGGTATCGCTTCTTCTAGAAGAGCTGCTCGTCAACTTGTAATTCATAAGCATATAGTAGTGAATGGTGATGTTGTAAACATTCCTTCCTTTCAATTGAAGCCTGGTGATCAGTTAGGTGTTCGTGAGAAATCTAAATCTCTTGAATCTATTACTGACAGTCTTTCAACTCAATCTGCTAAGAAATTTACTTGGCTAGAGTGGGATTCTGCAAGCATGCTAGGTAAATTTGTAACTTACCCTCAACGTCAGGAAATTCCTGAAAATATCCAGGAACAACTAATTGTCGAGTTGTACTCTAAATAATAAATAAACATAATCTAACTATATATTTATGTCTATTCTTTCTTTTCAGATGCCGGAAAAAGTGGTTATGGAAAAAGCAGACGATTTCCATGGTCTGTTCGAATTCAAACCACTTGAAAAAGGATATGGTGTAACTATCGGAAATGCCCTTAGAAGAATTTTACTTTCTTCATTAGAAGGTTATGCTATAACTGGCATAAAAGTTCCGGGTGTGTTGCATGAATTTTCAACCATTCCAGGCGTAAGAGAAGATGTAACAGAGATTATCCTGAACTTAAAACAAGTTCGTTTCAAAAAAATTGCTGATATGAACGAAAGCAAAATCGTTGTCAGCATTAAGAAACAAGCTTCTTTTAAAGCCGGCGATATTGCTAAGTTTACTTCTGCTTATCAGATATTGAACCCTGAATTGTTAATCTGCAATGTAGATTCCAATTCTAACTTTGACATCGAACTTACGATTGAAAAAGGTCGCGGTTATGTTCCTGCAGAGGAAAACAAACCTGCTGAACAAATATTCGGATATATTCCGATTGATGCTATCTTCACACCAATTAAAAATGTGAAATATAGTGTTGAAAATACTCGTGTTGAGCAGAGAACGGATTACGAAAAACTTATACTTGAAATATTAACGGACGGTTCAATACATCCAGAAGATGCATTGAAAGGTGCTGCTAATATTTTAATAAAACACTTCATGTTATTCTCAGATCAAACAATGACGTTTGAAGCTGTGAAAGCGGAAGAAGAAGAAACTGTTGATGAAGAATTCTTGCATATGAGAAAACTTCTGAAAACATCTTTGGCTGATCTAGACTTATCTGTACGTGCTTACAACTGTTTAAAAGCTGCTGATATCAAAACTTTGGGAGAACTAGCTTCTCTTGACATTTCTGATATGATGAAGTTCCGTAACTTTGGTAAGAAGTCCCTTAACGAGTTAGAGCAGTTAATAATTGATAAAAACTTATCCTTTGGAATGGATACAGCTAAATACAAACTTGACGAGGATTAATCGCGATGAGACACGGTAAAAAAGACAACCATTTAGGTAGAACAGTAACTCATAGAAGAGCTCTATTATCAAATATGGCTTCTTCTCTGATAATTCATAAAAGAATTTCAACGACAGTTCCAAAAGCTAAGGAACTTAGAAAATATGTGGAACCTTTGATTACAAAAGCAAAGGCTGATTCTACACATAGCAGAAGAACAGTATTCTCTTATCTACAGAATAAAGATTCAGTTAAAGAACTATTTGATAATGTTGTAGAGAAAATCGCAGCAAGACCAGGTGGGTATACTAGAATCCTTAAAACTGGTGCTCGTATCGGTGATAATGCTGATATGTGTATTATTGAATTAGTTGATTACAACGAGACATATGTTAATGATTCAGCAGTAAAAGCTACAAAAAGAACACGTCGTTCTTCAGCAGCTGCTAAGAAAAGTGATTCATCCTCAGAAGAAGCTTCAGACTCTGAAAATAAGGCATAATGCATACTCAGCACAATTGCTTAATAATATCTTAAATAAAAAGGATTTGACTTTTGTCGAATCCTTTTTTATTTTGTGAAAACCTACGCTACATGAAACTTAACGAACAAAAAGAAGCTTATTTGATGCTGGAAGACGGTACTTGGTTTAAGGGTATCGCAGTTGGAAAGATTGGTACTACTTCTGGTGAGATATGTTTTAATACCGGAATGACTGGTTATCAGGAGATTTACACAGATCCTTCGTATTACGGTCAAATTATTGTCAATACAACTAGCCATATCGGAAACTATGGCGTTAAAAATAATGAACAGGAATCAGCCGGTGTCAAATTCAGCGGGTTGGTTTGCCGTAATTTTTCAGACGTTTTTTCCAGAAAAGATGCTGACGGTTCATTACAAGCATATTTCGAAAAAAATAATATTGTTGGTATTAGCGAAGTAGACACTCGTCATATTGTTCGTTATATTCGTTCTCAGGGAACCCTAAATGCAGTTATTTCTTCTGAAATTCTGGATATAGATCAACTTCGTGAAATGGTAAAGAATGTACCTTCAATGAATGGCTTAGAACTTTCAAGTAAGGTTTCGACTACAGAAAGCTATTTTCTTGGAAACGCTGAAGCCCGTTATAAGGTAGCTGTTCTTGACTTAGGAGTTAAAGCAAATATTTTAAATAACATGATTGAAAGAGATTGTTATCTTAAAGTGTTTCCAGCAAAAACTTCCTATGAGGAAATGAAAGAATGGGCTCCTAATGGTTTCTTTATTTCAAATGGCCCTGGGGACCCTTCTGCCACAACATATGCCATTGATACCGTAAAAAAGATCCTTGCAGAAGATCAGCCGATGTTTGGCATATGTCTGGGACATCAGATACTTGCTGAAGCAAATGGTATTCCTACATACAAAATGCATCACGGACACAGAGGTCTTAACCATCCTGTAAAAAATCTTTTGTCAGGGTTATCCGAAGTTACTTCACAAAACCACGGTTTTGCAGTGAATGCAGATTCTGTTGCTAAGGACGGAAATGTTGAAATAACGCATATTAATTTGAACGATAATACTGTTGAAGGTATTCGAATCAAAAATAAAAAGGCTTTTTCTGTTCAATATCACCCTGAATCATCGCCAGGACCTCATGATTCAAGATATTTGTTTGATCAGTTTGTATCCATGTTGAATTAGTATTTATATAACTTTAAATAAAACGAAAATGAGCTTAATTGAAGAAATAATTGCGCGTCAGATTTTTGACTCAAGAGGTAATCCAACCGTTGAAGTTGATGTAATTACAGAGAATGGTATTATTGGGAGAGCTGCAGTTCCATCAGGGGCATCTACAGGCAAGCACGAGGCAGTAGAATTGAGAGACAATGACAAATCAATATATATGGGCAAAAGCGTTTTTAAAGCTGTTGCAAATGTTAATGATATTATTGCTCCCGAATTGATCGGTTCTCATGTTTTTGAACAAAATCTGATCGATCGTTTAATGATTGATTTGGATGGAACTCCAAACAAAGGGAAATTAGGTGCGAATGCAATTCTTGGTGTTTCTTTAGCACTTGCTAAAGCAGCTGCTCAGGAAGCTGGTTTGCCATTATACAGATACATTGGCGGTGTAAGTGCAAACACATTACCTGTACCAATGATGAATATTATCAATGGTGGTTCTCATGCTGATAACTCAATCGATTTTCAGGAGTTTATGATTATGCCTACAGGTGCAAAATCATTTACCGAAGCAATGCGTATGGGTTCTGAGATTTTCCATAACCTTGCAAAGGTATTGAAATCAAAAGGTATGTCTACAAACGTAGGTGATGAAGGTGGTTTTGCTCCGAATATTTCTTCAAATGAAGAAGCATTGAAAACAGTTATTCAAGCAATTGAAGCTGCAGGATACAGACCAGGTGAAGATGTAATGATTGCATTTGATGCAGCGTCTTCTGAATTCTACGATTCTGAAACCAAATTATATCACTTCAAAAAATCTACAGGAGATAAATTAACTTCTTCTCAAATGGCTTCATACTGGGCTGATTTAGTTAAGCGTTATCCAATCGTATCTATCGAAGATGGTATGGATGAAGATGACTGGACTGGTTGGGCTGAATTGACTAAACTTGTTGGAGATAAAGTTCAATTAGTAGGGGATGATCTTTTTGTAACAAACGTAACACGTTTACAAGAAGGAATTGATAAAGGTATTGCAAATTCAATCCTTGTTAAGGTAAATCAAATCGGTTCATTAACAGAAACAATTTCTGCGGTGAATCTTGCTAAGAGAAACTCTTATACATCTATCATGTCTCACCGTTCAGGTGAAACAGAAGATAATACAATTGCAGATCTTGCTGTTGCATTAAACTGTGGTCAGATTAAAACAGGTTCTTGCTCACGTTCTGATCGTATGGCTAAATACAATCAATTGTTACGTATTGAAGAAGAACTAGGTGAAGCAGCATACTTCCCTGGTAAGAAAATGCGTAAGTAATATTACTAACAGTCCCGGTATAAATCGGGACTGTTTTTTTTGTAAATTGCATTATGAAAATAACGGATTGGATAAATCGACTGCCTAAATTCTTTAGGAACTTTTTTTTCCTATTTACAATAGTATTTATTGTTTGGATGATTTTTTTTGATGCGAATGATCTTATCAGTCAATATAAAATGAGTAGCCAGCTAAATGATTTAGAGAATGAACGTGAATACTATCAGCAAAAAATAATTGAAGTAAAGGCGGAACAAGATGCTTTATTGAAAGATAAAGTTAAGCTTGAAAAATTTGCACGAGAACACTATCTCATGAAAAAGCCAACAGAAGATATTTATATTCTTGTTGAAGAAAAATAATTCATAGCCTTAGTTATCATCAGCCTCAGGTAAACATTTAATACCAATACTCTTCAGAAAATATTCTGCATGAATTCATATACTCGTTACGTAATTATTATCTGGACACTCTTTATCGGCGGTGTATATACGATATTGCTATGGTCCGTATTTATACGTGTAAATTACCTAGGCTTGTTTGGAGGAATGCCGGATCTGATTAAAATGGAAAATCCCAAAAACGAACTTGCTTCTGAGGTATATTCGTCTGATGGGGTTTTATTGGGAAAGTATTTCAGGGAAAACAGAAGTCCGGTTACCTATCAGGAGATTTCTCCGAATGTAATTAATGCATTAATTACAACAGAGGATATTCGTTTTTACGATCATTCCGGAATTGATTTGAAAGGCGTATTTGCTATATTCTATTATATGGCGAAAGGAGATCAGCGCGGATCCAGCACACTTACTCAACAATTAGCTAAGAACTTATTTAAAACACGAGGATTGAATAAGAAAGGACTTCTTGGCTATATTCCAGGGATGAACTTATTCATTGCAAAAGTGAAGGAATGGGAGCTTGCTATCATGCTTGAGAAGACTTATACGAAGAAAGAAATTATCACACTGTATCTGAATACCGTTGACTTTGGCAGTAACTCATTCGGAATTAAAGTTGCGGCTAAAACTTTTTTTAAAACCAGTCAGGATAGTTTATCTATTGCGCAGGCAAGTATGCTTATCGGTTTGTTAAAAGCACCAACATCCTATAGTCCGATTCTTAATCCTGAGAATGCGTTGCGTAGAAGAAACACTGTACTCGATCTGATGCTTGAGAATAGAGTTATTACACAACTGGAGCATGATCGATCAAAAATACAACCAATCCGATTGAATTATGATGTCGAGAATCAGAATGACGGATCAGCTACCTATTTCAGAACCGTCTTGAGTAAATTTCTTCAGGATTGGTGTAAGAAAAATGGTAAGGACTTGTATGGTGATGGATTGAGAATTTATACTACTATTGATTCCAGAATGCAGCAATATGCTGAAGAGGCTGTAACAGAGCAAATGAAGGTATTACAAAAAAGATTTTATAAGCACTGGGAAGGCAGCAACCCTTGGCGTTATAAAAATAAAACAGAGATACCGAACTTTATTGAAGACGCTGCAAAAAAAACAGATCGGTATAAGGATCTGGTAAGCAAGTATGGCCCGGGAAATGATTCTATTGATATTGTCATGCGAACACCAGTTCGTATGACAGTGTTTAGCTGGGATGGGGATAAGGATACTATTTTAAGCCCTTTGGATTCAATACGCTATTATAAATATTTTTTGCATGCAGGCTTTATGACAATGGATCCTTATACAGGTTTTATTAAATCATGGGTTGGGGGAATTAATTATAAGTATTTCAAATACGATCACGTATTGCAAAGTAAGCGTCAACCAGGTTCTTCATTTAAACCATTTGTTTATACGGCCGCTATTGCTAAAGGAATATCTCCATGTACTTTAGTGCCTGATAGTCCGATAACATTTGAATATGATGAAGATGGTAAACATATTATCTGGACACCACGGAATGCTGACTGGGTATACTCAGGCGATTCATTGAACTTGCGTCAGGGAATGGCCAGGTCTATCAATACCATTGCAGCACGAGTAACAAAAATGGTTGGGGTGGAAGCCGTTATTGATATGGCTCATAGAGTTGGAATTGAAAGTCCGTTAAAACCTGTCCCTTCAGTTTGTCTTGGTTCAAGCGATGTGAATGTTTATGAAATGGTTGGTGCATATAGTACGTTTCTGAATAAAGGTGTCTGGACGGAGCCTATATATATTGAACGCATTGAAGACAACAGTGGGAATGTTTTATATGAAGCATCTCCAAGACGTAGAGATGCCTTAACGGAAGAAGTAGCAGCCGTAATGGTACATATGCTGAAAGGCGGTACTGAGGAGCGTGGAGGAACATCGCAGGCGTTGTTTCAATATGATCTTTTCAGAGGAAATGAAATGGGAGGTAAAACCGGTACCACATCTAATTATTCTGATGGATGGTTTATGGGAGTATCTACTAAATTGGTTGGTGGTGTTTGGGTTGGTGGAGAGGACAGAAGTATTCACTTTAGGACTTCTGCTACGGGAGAAGGTTCTAAAACAGCCTTACCTATCTTTGGATTGTTTATGGAGAAAGTTTACGCAGATACGTCTCTTGATATTAAAATGGGACGTTTTAAAATGCCACGCAAAATGACTATTAATATCAATTGTCCACGCCGGGCAGAGCGCATAATCGTCGATAGTTTGGCGATCATTGAGGAAGAAGATCAGCTTCCGGAAGAAGAAATTACAGAGTAGTCTGAAATATAAAGTTAAATAGAAGAGGCTGCATAAAGTTAATATTTATGCAGCCTCTTCTATTTAATAGCCTATTCGGATTGTCAGTCGATTATTCAACGGATGAAACAAAATTCTTTAAAAAATTATAAAGCAGAAAGACTGAATATATGCATATGTAAGTCTTTAATTTTCCTATTCCCTTCTTCCGTCCATTCAATACCCGTATTAGTGTTTGTATTAAGAAGTACTGTTTTCATATTTTTATCTATTACAGACAATCCTGTTTTTGTAGTATAATAATGAATCATATCTTTTTTCATGGCCTGTAAACTGGAATCGTTCTTTGGATAAAAGAAGACATCAATGGATGAAAGTAAATTTGTATTACTGAATCCATAGATAATATCAGCTTCTTCTGTTGCTTCTAATTGAATAGTATAAGTAATGCTATTAGGAGTTTCTTCAATTTTTTCAAGTGAAGGTTCTGCAACAGTAGCTTTCGGCATTCCTAATTCCTTGCCTCTGAAAAAAGAATTGTTGTTTTCAAGCAATAATCTAAATTCCGGTGTATAAGCAGCAAATCCGCTTAAAGCCGTATCTTGTGCTGCTAGTGTATCTTTTAAATTATTTTTATCAGACTCGTTCCAGTTTTCACAGGAAAAAAAAGCGGCAGTTAAAAGTAGTCCTGCACATGTAATGAATATGTATTTCATTTTTTTATTTCTTTAATTGCCAATTGTCCGCAAGCGGCATCAATGTCTTTTCCTCTGCTTCTTCTGATATTTACTACAATTCCTTTATCTGTCAATACTTTTTTGAATTGTTCGAGATTATCAACGGAAGCATTCATATAATTAGCCTCTTTGATCGGATTGTATTCAATGATATTTATTTTACATGGAATGTTTTTAGCAAATGCATATAATTCTTTTGCATCCTGCAATGTATCATTTACTCCATCAAAAACAATATATTCAAATGTTATCGGATTACCTGTTTTTTCATGAAAATAGAGCAATGCTTCTTTTAAAACATTCAGGTTGTTACTTTCATTGATCGGCATTATTTGATTTCTTTTGATATCATTTGCCGCATGTAATGATAAAGCTAGCTTGAATTTTACATTATCATCCCCCAATTTCGTAATCATTTTTGCAATGCCGGCGGTTGAAAGAGTTATCCGCTTTGAGGCAATATGCAAACCTTCCTCAGATGTTACTTTATCAATACCTTTTAAAACGTTCGTATAATTGAGTAATGGCTCGCCCATTCCCATTAAAACAATATTCGTAAGAGGAGTTTGATAATGCTCTTCAGCAGCTTCTTTTATCAGTACTACTTGGTCATAAATTTCATACGGCTCCAGATTTCTTTTCCGATCCATATAACCTGTTGCGCAGAATTTACATGTAAGGGAGCAGCCAACTTGTGATGAAATACATGCTGTCATTCTGTCTTCGGCTGGGATCAGGACGCCTTCCACCAGATACCCATCATGTAGTTTAAAGCCAAACTTAATGGTTCCATCAGCACTTACTTGTTTCTGATCAATTGTAACAGGATTAATACTGAAATTTAATTCCAGTAATGATCGAGTCTCTTTCGAGAGATTTGTCATGGAATCAAAAGATCTTGCCGATCTTTTCCATATCCATTCGTATACTTGTTTTGCCCGAAAAGCTTTGTCTCCGTTTGCTATAAAAAAATCTTTTAATTCGTCGGCAGATAGCGAACGGATGCTTTTCCTTTTAATTTCGGTGGAAGTCACTTGCATAGAATACAAAAGTACAAAGTTCTAATGGTTAATACTTTTCAAATCAAGTTTTCATGTAAGTATTTGAGCAAAAAAGTAAATTTAATGATTTTAATATTAAATAGTATTTTTTAAATTTGTCTATATTACGAAAATTCCCTCTTTCATGAAAAAAAGTGCATTGCTTTCGTTTATCTTTTCGTTTATCTTCCTTTCAACTCAAGCACAAGTAGAGGTTGGAGTATTTGGGATTGGCCAGTCAACAATAATTACTCAGAACTCTGACAATGTTATTAAAAATAAAGCAACGTTTTCAAGCAGTGTAGGAGCTCAACTTACATATTATACAAAATCAAATTGGGGTTTTGGTCTTGGGGTAATGTATTCAGCCCCCAATCAGAAATATGATGCAATCGACCCAATTACGGGGAGTGTACTTTATTCAGGCAAGAAACGTTTGGACTACATGAAAGTTTCGGCTTTACTTCAATATAGAATAGTATATAGCGAGCGATTTAATTATTTTTTCTATGCTGGCCCACAATTGGCTTATTTAATTAAAGAGGCTGGGGCATTTCCTATTTATCAGACATTTCCGGACAATTCATATTTCTACTTTGATTTGGTTCCGGAAAACGTCAATAATAAATACATCAATACCATCAGTATGGAAGCTGCTTTTGGAGGAGGTTTTGAGTATAAGCTTAACAAGAATGTAGGTCTACAAGGTGGTTTGCGCTTGGATTACGGATTAAGCGCAATTGAAAACAGAAGTTATTTTGCTCAAACATATTATAACAATCTTCAGTACGGCGGAAATACATTTAAAAACCAGTCAGGACCTTCACGCAATATAGCTTTTGGAATAACATATGGCGTAATCTTTCACTTTGGGTCTACTAGTCTGATTGCTCCATCACGTAAATTCGGTAATAAGCGCAGACCAACTGTACACAGAAGAAGATAAAATATAAATGAACTTAATGTATTAAAAGGGCTTTTAGCCCTTTTTTTATAACATTTTGACAGTGTTTGTGGATTTTTGAATGATAAAATATGTCAATATGGCGTATTTTCGTCTTGATTTTTTTCTGGACTATAGTTTGACCAAATTGGAACAGGAGGTAAATTTAGATATGAATTTTAATAATTATACAGTTAAAGCACAGGAAGCCATTCAAAAGGGGATGGAGATTGCTGCAGCAAACGGACAACAGGCAATTGAGTCAGTTCATCTGTTAAAAGGAATTATTTTGGCGGATGAAAATGTTGTTCCTTTTTTATTTAGGAAAAACAACGTTAACGTAGCAGCTTTTGATCAAAAGCTGGAAGAAGCAATACAATCTTATGGAAAAGTAAGTGGCGGTAATAGTCCTTACTTGTCAAATGATGCAACGCAGGTTCTGAACAGAGCTACAGCTATGTTAAAAGAATATGGTGATGAGTTTGTTTCTATTGAACATATTTTATTGGCTATTATCGCAGGAAAAGATAAGGCTGCAAATTTATTGAAAGACGCGGGCCTTAGCGATAAAGGCTTAAAGCAGGCGATTAAAGAACTTAGAGGTAATAGTAAAGTAACCGATCAGCATGCTGAAGGAAAGTATAGATCATTAGAAAAATATTCTAAAAATCTGAATGAACTTGCCAGGTCTGGTAAAATAGATCCCGTCATCGGAAGAGATGAAGAGATCCGCAGGGTCTTACAGATCTTATCAAGACGTACGAAAAATAATCCGATTCTTTTAGGTGAGCCTGGGGTTGGTAAAACGGCGATTGCGGAAGGATTGGCCCAACGTATTGTATCTGGTGATGTACCTGAAAATTTGAAAACCAAACAACTAATCTCCCTGGATATGGGCTTGCTTGTTGCAGGAGCAAAATATAAAGGAGAGTTTGAAGAACGTTTGAAATCTGTCATTAAGGAAGTAACAGATTCGGATGGAGAAATCATTTTATTTATTGATGAGATTCATACCTTGATTGGAGCCGGTGGCGGGGAAGGTGCCATGGATGCCGCTAATTTATTGAAGCCTGCATTGGCTCGCGGAGAATTACATGCTATTGGTGCAACAACATTAAAGGAATATCAGAAATACATTGAGAAGGATAAAGCACTGGAGCGTCGCTTTCAGGCTGTAATTGTAGATGAGCCAAGTACGCAGGATGCTATTTCTATTCTAAGAGGAATTAAAGAAAAGTATGAAGTGCATCATGGTATCCGAATTAAAGATGACGCGATTATTGCTGCTGTAGAACTTTCACAGCGTTATATAAGCGATCGTTTTCTTCCGGATAAAGCTATTGACTTAATGGATGAAGCTTCTTCTAAACTGCGGATAGAATTGGATTCTATGCCACAGGAGCTGGATGAAATCTTACGTCGGATTATGCAGGTGGAAATTGAGCGGGAAGCCATTCGCAGAGAAAATGATAAGGAAAAGGAAAGTGTTCTTTCCCGTGAATTAGCGGATTTGAATGAGAAAAAAAATCAGGTCACAGCGAAATGGCAAGCCGAGAAAAGTGTGATTGATGGTTTGAAGAAGGCCAAGGAAGATATTGATCGTTATAAGATGGAAGCCGATCAGGCAGAACGTAACGGTGACTATGGAAAGGTTGCAGAAATACGCTATGGATTGATTCAGGAGTGTGAGAAGAAGCTGGAAGAATATAAAAAGCAATTAGATGAATTGCAGAATAAGCAAGGATCTTCTATGCTTAAAGAAGAAGTAACTCCGGAAGATATTGCAGAAGTTGTTGCAAAATGGACCGGTATACCTGTTGCCAAAATGCTTCAAAGCGATCGTGAGAAGCTATTATTGCTTGAAGAAGAGTTAGGCAAGCGTGTTGCCGGTCAAGAAGAGGCCATAGCTGCTATCTCTGATGCTGTTCGCAGGAGCCGTGCAGGTTTACAGGATCCGAAGCGACCAATTGGCTCGTTTATATTCCTGGGAACAACTGGTGTCGGTAAAACAGAACTTGCAAAAGCATTAGCAGAATATTTATTCAACGATGAAAATGCAATGGTCCGTATTGATATGTCGGAGTACCAGGAACGACATGCCGTAAGCCGATTGGTTGGCGCTCCTCCTGGCTATGTTGGATATGATGAAGGTGGTCAATTAACCGAAGCAGTAAGACGTAAACCATACTCTGTTATACTATTGGATGAAATTGAAAAAGCTCATCCGGATGTGTTCAATGTGTTGCTTCAGGTATTGGATGATGGTCGCTTAACCGATAATAAAGGTCGTGTAGCAAACTTCAAAAATGCTATTATCATCATGACATCAAACATGGGTGCGCATTTGATACAGGAGAACTTCGAGCGTATCGATGCCTTCAATGAAGATGAAATAGTTGAAACAACCAAAAATGAAGTACTGGATTTGTTACGTAAAACCATTCGTCCGGAATTCCTTAACAGAGTGGATGAAGTAATAATGTTCAAGCCATTATCCAAAAAAGAAATCCGTAAGATTGTAGGAATACAATTCGCATTGATTCAAAAAAGATTGGATGAAAACGGAATTAAAATTGAAGCAAGTACTGAAGTACTTGATAAATTAGGAGAACTTGGCTTCGATCCGCAATTTGGTGCACGTCCATTAAAACGTGTTATACAAAGGCTTATTCTGAATGAATTGTCTAAGGAAATATTGTCTGGTGCTATTCAAAAAGAAAGTATTGTTGGCATAACATTAGATGATGCAGGTAATTTGCAGTTTATGAATTTAGATAAAGTCAGTATTTAATATTAACTGAAATGTGAAAGAAGCCCTGGCAGATTTATCTGCCGGGGCTTCTTCATTTTTATAGATTCGTTTTAGTCATAAGTGCACACAAGCTCCATAGTTTTTTAGCAACCTCTGGGTCATTTGACAATTTGCTTGAGGCAATCGGTTTACATTTAGCAAAATATTTTCCGGTTACTCCTTCTACTTCTTTTGATGATGCAAGATAGATAGCAGTTTCAGAGGCTTTTTCAGGCGTTAGGAAAAATAAGCCTCCAATGAATTTGAAAAATGCACCCATATCTCTCGCCAGTTCTGTTTTTACCGGTCCTGGATTTAGCGTATTAACAGTAATTTTTGTGTCTTTTAATTTTCTTGCCAATTCGTAGGTTAAAATAATATTACATAATTTGGATTGATTGTATGTGCCGAATAAGGAGTATTTATTCTTATGTCCAATATCGTCCCAGTTGATTTTTGCGCCAGTATGAGTAGAAGAAGCGACATTAACGATTCGTGCTGCCGCTGCGCTTTTTAATTTATCCAATATCAGTATTGGAAGCATATACATGGATAAAACATTGGTTGCAAAAGTTGTCTCAATGCCATCTTTTGTTTCTGAATAATTCGTAAGGGCTAAACCCGCGTTGTTCACTAATACATCGATATGCGGGTAAGAAGTATTAATAACTGTAGCTAGTTCACGAATGGATTGTTGATAGGATAAATCAGCAATTAATAAATCAACGTTAGTATTCCCGGATTTTTGAACAATGTCTTTTTGTGCAGCTTCTCCCAATGTTTTGTTTCTACAAACCATTATTACATGCGCACCTTTTTTTGCCAATTCTAATGAAGTGACTTTCCCCATTCCGGTATTAGCACCTGTAACGATTACAAATTTACCTTTCATAATATTTTAATTTAAAAATTAAAGACTATACTTTTTACAGTTGCAAAACTAAGTATAGTCCTTTAACTTTGCAATAACTGTCAAACTTGACAGGTGTATGTTAAATTTTCATTATGATATATAAGGGCAAACATTATGTGGTTCATATGAACAACAAGAAGTATCACTGTGCGATGGATATTACTATGGACTTTATTGGTGGAAAATGGAAAACGGTAGTATTGTGGTATTTGATTAATAAAACATTACGTTTTAGTGAATTGAAAAAACAGATTCCGGATATAACCGAGAAAATGTTAAGCATACAATTGAAGAATCTGGAAGAAGATGGCTTAATAAAACGTGTCGTCTTTCCGGAAGTTCCACTAAGAGTAGAATATAGTTTAACAGAGTTTGGAATTACACTTATACCAGTTTTAAAAGCAATTGCTAAATGGGGAAGAGTGCTTGGCAAAGATAAAGGGGAGATTGTTGAAGTTATAGAAAAGGAATGATATGTGAGACTGAATTTCAATCGCACATATCATAAAAATATATGTAAAAAAACGTTTAAAGAAATATAATGTATCTCGTTACCTAAACCTAGGGCACATTACCTTACCTGTTCGTTTCATGATGACTACTTTATCTTTGGGATAGTGAACCGTGTACCCCATTTTTAATTTTACTGTTTGTTGAGATGGGATGTCCAGTCGCCAGACCAATTTTCCATTACCTTCTGTATGAGTAGCTCCATCTTTTTCATCAATACGCACCTGTATTTCACTTTGCATGGCAAGAGGAACCTGATCAATAACTTCAATAAACACAGCTCTTATATTCAAATTCCGAACATCAATCTCATATGAGAAGGATTCAACTAACTGAAGGCCTATAAATTTTTTACTGCTGAAATCTTTCTTTTTTACTCTTGTTATCTGTATGTTTGGATCAGAACCAAGAGAAAGCTCTAGTGTGTCTCCTGCACTTAATGGATCTAAATATGTTCTTCCGATAAACGTATTATTCATAAAGATATTTGCGTCTCCTTCAATTAATTTCAATTCTTCCCAATCCTTTATCTGAGCAATAAGATAAGCCTTGGCATCTATTTTGGGGACTGTTTGATAATGGTAATTTGCACTGACAACATATTTTTGTACATCAACCAGATATTCACGATTTTCAGATGGGATAGTATATAAACCTTGTGTTTCAAATAATAGCTGACCTTCTTCCATTTCTATTTGCTGGTATTCTACAGATTCTGCCGAACCTTTGATTTGTTTTTTTGAAAGACGTCCTTCATTTCCATCTGAACTTGATATAACTCTTCCATTCTTTTTGCGATAGGAATATGATAATTCCCATGTTTCTAAAACGGGAACAGTAAGACTTCGGGATGGATTTCCTGCAATCAATGTTAATTTAACATCATCCCAGTATTCACCTGAGTTATTTAATACTTTTGCCTTGTATTCAATATCTAATGGATTATCTATCCCCTTTGTATATATATTATAAGTCGGAGCCCAGCCACAACCGCTAACATAATAACTCAATTTTACATCTGCTTTAATAGCCGTTACAGATTCAACGATAATAGTAACAACAGATGCTAATGCTTTATTAGACGAGTCGAGTGCAGCTTTTCTTTTGGATAACTTGTTTAACTGAAGTTGAAAATTGTTTTTTTCCTGTTCACGAACCAACCATTGCTGATTTATTTCTTCCTGCTTTCGTCTCATATATACAAGTGTTTGATCAAGTTCAGTAAGGCTTATTCCCTGAGCTGTTCCAATTCGCGTTGAATTGTCAATAAGACTCTTTTTTTCATTATCCAACGCTTCCTGTTGAAAAATCAGATTCTTAATTTTTAGTTGTAATGATGAAATAGAGTCGCTTATTTTTATTGAAAATAAATCCTTCTTTGTTCTGTTTTCATAATCTACCTGATGATAGAGAGAGATAATTCGAACCGGAGAAGGTAGATTTAAAACTAAACTGTTTTCATCCAATTGGGAAGAAAGATTAAATACCTTTATTTCAGTTCGGCCAGAAGGAATTTGTACAGAAAAATTTCTGATGAATTGCGCTCCTTTAAAGAAAACTTCAACTTCTTTTAATTCACTTTGCTCAACTGGAATGATCCCGGCAGCAATTGCACTTGAAAATATTCCTGTAAGGAATAAGCTTAGAAAAAAATATTTCACCATATGAAAAGACAATTCGTTTTAGCTTTATATATTTTGGCATATAAATAGTAACCTAAAAAGATAGAAAAGATAAAAGGCTACTTCATTTTGCTATTTTTTATTTTATATTTACCATAGACAACATTTACAAATTTATATGGTTGATAAAACTATTGATCTATCTGAACTAGCTATCGAAGGAGATTTAATAGAAACAACAGAATACATCTATGGACAGATTTTTCAGAATCTACCGGGTGCTTTTTATATATGTGATAAAGACGGTCGAATTGTATTTTATAATGCGGAAGCAGAATTGTTGTGGGGACGAAAACCTTTAGATACGGATCTTTGGTGTGGTTCATGGAGAATTTATAGTCCATTGGATAAATCTCCACTTAGCTTGGAAGAATGCCCGATGGCAATAACATTGAAAACTGCACAATCATTTTCCGGTCAAGAAATTCTGATTGAAAAGCCTAATGGAGCTATTCACCATGTATCCGTTAGTCCAAGACCAATTTTTGATTTAAAAAAAGAGCTGGTAGGTGCCTTTAATATTCTTGTTGATATAACGGAACGAAAACAAGCAGAAAAACTCGTCAAAGATAACGAACAGTTTCTTCAGAGTATGTTCTCAAGCAGCCATGATTGTATCAAGGTACTAGACCTGGAAGGACATCTTATTTCAATGAATGAAGCTGGTCAGCGACTTGCCGAGATTGATGATGTAACAAGTTTTATAGGTACGTCTTATATCGAATTATGGAGTGATTCGAAGGAAGAAGCAACACAGGCTCTGGAAGATGCCAGATGTGGAGGTACAGGAAGGTTTGTCGGATCATTATTAACAGTAAAGACTAAAACACCTAAATGGTGGGATATAATGATAACACCAATACCAGGTACTAATAAAAGAGCAGAACGATTATTAGTTGTTGCAAGAGATATTACAGAATATTCTCTTCTCCAGGAAGAGCTAAAAGAAAGAAACAAGGAATTATTACGCATCAACGCTGATTTAGATAATTTTATTTATACTGCTTCACATGATTTAAGATCTCCGATTACAAATATAGAAGGTCTTGTGAATGTACTTAAGAAAACGCTTACCGATGATAGGAAAAATGTAATTCATGAAGCAACGGATATGCTGGCAATGATTGATAAATCCATTAATCGTTTTAAGCGAACGATTCTGGATCTGACAGAGATCAGCAAAGTACAACGTACAAATGAAGAGGATATTTATTCCATTAGTTGTTCGGAGATTATTGATGATGTTATATTAAGCATTCAGGATAAAATTAATGAATCAGGAGCTGATATACATATCGACGTTGAAAGTTGTAACAGTGTCATTTTTTCAACCAAAAATTTCAAAAGTATTGTTTATAATCTTTTGAGTAATGCTGTTAAATATCGTTATCCCGGAAGAAAGTCTGAAATTCAAATACGGACACAACGAATAGATGACTACATATTGCTGTCGGTGCAGGATAATGGATTGGGTATAGATTCCTCTCATATGCCTAAATTGTTTTCAATGTTTAAGCGCTTCCATGATCATGTTGAGGGAACTGGAATTGGACTGTATATTATTAAGCGTATTATAGATAATGCAGGCGGTAAAATTGAAGTAAAAAGCGTGGTTAATACAGGAACTACTTTTAATGTTTATCTGAAACAATGATTGTCCTGAATTATGGGGTAGTATTAAATAGAAGGTAATTAAGCAAAGGCTATATATTTTTAATAAATTCTAATTAGAAAGCAATTTTGCAATTTTCAATAATTAAGATGTACTGTTTAGCTTAGCTAAAATGAAAAGCAACTGAAAAAGATGTTAATGATACAACTTAATTAAAGAATTATGTAATCATTTTTAAACAAAAGCACATTAGATTTGCGGAATACGAACTTTGTGGATGTTAATTCAGGCTATAAGGATAGGCGAAATATAGATTCCGGAAATCATAAATTAAAACCTTCTTTTAGTATCTTTATGAAATTCAGGATACATTAGAGCTATTATGCGATCTGAATAATTAACAGACAGAATTAATGAAATCGTAAAATTGCTCATATCATCTTATGTTTTAAATCAGGCTTTGTAGGATGATTTAAGTAATAAAAATGATTGATAACAATAATTTTAATATTTCTTAACATTCTTAATATGTATTTTAATATATAATTAGTCTTAGATAACCATTTTAAGAATATAAAACGTGACAGATAAGAAACCCAGATATATTATATCAAGAGGAATTGATGATTACCTGATAGGCGTTTATAATGCCTATAAATTTATTGTGTTATTCTTTAAAGAAGTTGTTAAAGCTCCTGTTCATTTTCGTGTAATTATTGATCAGTGTTATGAAGTGGGCTTAAAATCACTTCCTTTGATTACGTTGACTGGTTTTGTTACAGGAATAGTGTTTACCAAACAGTCTCGACCATCACTCGAAGCTTTTGGTGCCGCGTCCTGGCTTCCTTCCTTAATTTCCATTGCGCTGGTAAGAGCTCTCGGCTCATTAGTAACAGCCTTGATCTGTGCTGGTAAAGTAGGTTCAAGTATTGGTGCCGAACTAGGTTCAATGCGCGTGTCCGAACAGATTGAAGCTATGGAAGTATCTGCCATTAATCCATTCAAATATCTCGTAGTTACCAGAGTTGTTGCTACAACTATTGCGGTACCTATACTATCCCTGTATTGCGGATTTGTTGGATTGCTTGGATCCTTCGTTAATGTACACGCAACCGAAACAACGAGTTTCGCCAATTTCTTTGCAAGCGGTTTTGGGCCGATCAATTTCAATGATTTGTTCACATCTGTATTCAAATCCATTGTTTTCGGATTTACGATTGGTATTATCGGATGTTATAAAGGATATAATGCCACACAAGGTACAAGAGGTGTTGGGAGAGCAGCGAATGAAGCAGTTGTGTTGGCAATGTTCCTGGTGTTTATCGAAGAAATTGTAATTGTTCAGATCAGTAATTGGATAAAACTTTATTAATTGCAATGGAAGCAGCGAAGGAACATGGAACAATTGTTAAACAAGAAAATCCGGTCATTTCTATAAAAGGACTGTATAAGTCATTCGGTGACCTGGATGTGCTGAAAGGTGTTGATCTTGATATTTATAAAGGAGAAAATGTAGCGGTACTCGGACGTTCCGGCAGCGGAAAATCGGTATTGATTAAAATTATCGCGGGTCTTCTGAAACCTGATAAAGGTACTGTAAATGTTTTCGACAAGCAGATAGATCTTTTGAATGGAAAAGATTTAAATGCACTCAGATTGCGTATTGGATTTTCATTTCAGAACAGTGCCTTGTATGATAGTATGAATGTTCGTCAGAATCTTGAATTTCCACTGACAATGAATACAAAGAATCTGAGTAGAAAAGACATTGACAAAGCGGTAGAAGAAGTACTTGATGCCGTAGGATTGAAAGATAAAATAAATCAAATGCCATCCGATCTTTCAGGGGGGCAAAAGAAACGAATAGGTATTGCACGGACATTAATCCTCAAACCTGAGATTATGCTGTATGATGAACCAACCTCTGGTTTGGATCCGATTACAAGTACAGAGATTAATGAATTAATCAATGAAGTACAGCAACAATATAATACCAGTTCCATTATTATTACGCATGATCTTACCTGTGCTAAGGTTACCGCGAATCGTGTTGCCATGCTGATTGAAGGAACTTTTCTGAGCGTGGGAAGTTTTAATGAAGTATTTAAATCGGAAGATGAACGAATCAAAGCATTCTTTAATTATAATTTTATACAATAGAATATGAACGAATCACCCAATAAACGTGCAGTTATAGTAGGACTTTTTGTCTTCGTAGGATTGCTGTTCCTTATTGCCGGAATTCTTACCATCGGAAACCTGCATGAAACTTTTAAAAGAAAAATGAAGGTTGTTAGTTTGTTCGATGATGTTAATGGGTTACTTCCAGGAAGTAATATCTGGTTCTCCGGAGTGAAAGTAGGAACGGTTCAGGACCTTAGTTTCTATGGAAATTCACAAGTGGAAGTAATATTGGATATTGACAGATCTGTTCAGCAATACATCCGCAAGGATTCTAAAGTTAAAATCAGTACGGATGGTTTAATTGGAAACAAGATTATTGTAATATTTGGAGGAACAACACAAGCGGCACAAATAGAAGAAGGAGATACACTACTTGTTCAGAAAACAATATCTACAGAAGAAATGATGGCTACTTTCCAGGAGAGTAATAAAAATTTATTAGCCATCACTACTGACATAAAATCCATCACTAAAAAAATCACTAAAGGGGAAGGAACCGTTGGTAAATTTCTGAATGATGAAACTGTATATGAAAATGCCGAAGCTATGACAGCATCTCTCAAACAGGCTTCAGATAAGGCTCAGAATATGATTGCATCACTATCAAGTTTTACATCAAAATTGAATACAAAAGGTGGTTTGGCAAATGACTTAGTGACCGATACTGTTGTTTTTAATTCCATGAAGGCATCGGTGGCAGAGTTGAAAGTAATTGCAGATTCTGCTTCATCGTTTGTAAATAATCTGAAAGAAGCAAGTCAGAATAGAAAAAGTCCAGTAGGTGTGATGTTGCACGATGAACCAACCGCAAATAATCTGAAAGAAACCATTAAGAATCTGGATAGCAGTTCAGCAAAATTAAATAGGGATCTGGAAGCTCTTCAATATAGTTTTTTATTACGGGGAGCATATAAAAAGCAAGCCAAAGCGAATGCAAAGGGAAAAGTTTTGAATAAGTAAGAGAGCTTAATGTAGAAAGCCTAAGGCCTAATGCGGAATTAAGATTGAATATTTTTTTCACCACGGTGAAAATTAAATTATAAAATCAAAGAGTTCTGTCGAAGACAAATAATCTTCAACAGAACTCTTTATAATGATACAAGAACCTATCGGATTGCTTCAACGCCACGTGTTCCGGTACGCATACGAATGGCATCCAGTACATCGTATACAAAAATCTTTCCGTCTCCGACTTTTCCTTCCGATCCGTTTTCAAGAATCACATCAATACATTTTTCCAGGTTTTCATCGCTTACCACACAAATGATCATCACTTTTGATAAGAGAACAATTGATTTTTCGGTTCCTCTGTAAATCTCCGGAAAGCCTTGCTGCAATCCGACACCCTTTACAGGAACCACCGTCATACAAGGAATTCCGGCTTTAATTAAACCAGCCTGTATGGCTTTTAATTTTGATGGTTTTACAATAGCTTCTATTTTTTTCATGTTTTTATGAATTTCAATTATTCAATCGTTGTGTAAGCTTCAATACCAAATTCAACCGCATCGGTTCCTGCCAATTCTTCCCGTTCGCCTAATCGTATACCAATGGTTTTCTTAAGCAATACAAAAATCAGATAAGTAAGAGCAAATGAAAATACAGCAATCACAGAAACTCCTAATGCCTGAACACCTAAAAGATGACTGCCACCGCCAGTAAATAAACCACCGTTTATAGCAAATAAACCAACGGCAATGGTACCAAATACACCATTGACCCCATGAACAGCAATGGCTCCAACCGGGTCATCAATTTTCATTTTGTCAATAGCTACTACAGCAACATCAACTAAAATGCCGGCTATAAGACCAATAACAATGGCGGAATTTGCACTCACTACATTACAGCCTGCGGTGATAGCAACCAATCCTGCCAATACACCATTAATCACCATGGTGATATCCACTTTCTTATATCTCCACATAGTATAAATCATGGTAGATACTCCCCCCATCGCAGAAGCCAGAAAGGTATTTGTAGCAACGGTTCCTATAAGATCCCATTTACCAACGGCCGCTAAGGTTGAGCCTGGATTAAATCCAAACCACCCGAACCATAAGATAAAAGCACCTACAGCAGATAAAGTTAAATTATGTCCGGGAATAGGGTTGATGGTTCCATCGGCATTGTACTTGCCAATACGTGGCCCTAATACGATTGCTGCTGCTAAGCCTGCAAAGCCACCCATGGCATGTACCGCAGCCGAACCTGCAAAATCATTAAAGCCAAGTTGAACAAGCCAGCCGTTTGGATTCCATACCCAATGTGCGGCAAAGGGATACATCACAGAACAAAACAGTACTACATAAATGGCATAGGCCCAAATTTTCATACGCTCGGCTACGGCACCCGATACAATCGAAATAGCCGCTACGGCAAAACCCATTTGTATAAACCAGAACAGCTTATTGGAAATAGTTAAGCCAAGACCCAGATCGCCTTCTGAAACGCCAAATTCAAACCATCCGCTCGACTGGCCATAGGCTATTCCAAAGCCAATGGCATAAAAAGCAATGCCGCCAAACATGATGTCAATCATCACTTTGGCAATAATACTAATAGAGTTTTTTGATCGGACAAAACCAGACTCCAGCAGGGCAAAGCCGCCTTCCATCTGAAAAATCAATGCAGCACAGATCGCTACCCACACTGTATCAATAGCATGCGTTAGCTCAACTTGCTGTGCAGCAAGTTCAGTAATTTCTTTCATTGGTTAGTAATAAGTTAATAAAACGGTTAACACGTATCCGGTTAAAATACGCATGGCGCAAAACTCTTAAATTTTTAAGGGAAACAAAAGCTATTGTATTAAAATGTTGAAAATATAATGTTAAAACGAAGGGCTAATTATGAAATGTAGTATTGTTTTTAGCAATTAAGGGTATAATTTGATGCATAATTTGCTAAAACATGATTTTGGTTATTGTTTGATAATACTAACTTATATATGAGTGACTTATGAAAGAGTAATGAAATGGATCTGTTTTGACATACGGAATTTTATGCCTATAATCAGAATATGAAATCACAAAACAGATCGATGAATCTGCGTACGATATGTTTAATACTTCTTGTTGCCGGAGCTAGTATTTTTAATTCCTTACGGATCTTTAAAGATGATCATAGTGCAGGTTCTTATAGTGATTTTATAAATCCTTATATAGGTGCCACGCTTTGGCTGGATAATAAAAACCCCTATGATGATCAATTATTAAAAATCAGATGGGAGCAGGTTAAGAAAGAAGAACATATACCTTCATCCTTTATTATTGGTCAGCCCGATGGTCCCTTTGTATACCCAATTATTTCCATACCGTTTTTCAGCTGGGTTCAATTCTTTCCATACACGCAATGTTACAGACTATGGCAATACATATGCATTATAAGTCTGATCGTATCGTATGTGTACTCATTAAAAATAATGGATTATTATGGCGTAAATTCATTCATAGATAGAATTTGTTTTACGGGTATTTGTTTAAGTATAAAGTTCCTGTATGCATCCATCTTTCTTGGTCAGCCGGCTCTTCTTGCCATAGCATTTGCGCTTGCCGGTTATTATTATTTTCTGAAAGAACGAACCTTGCTTAGCGGAATATTATTTGGTCTGGCAACTATTAAGATCACAATCCTGTTTCCGTTTCTACTGGTTATTTTACTTTTTAAGAGATGGAAAATACTTTGTATTGTGTTAGGAATAATGACGATACTTATAGCCATTTTTTTTATGAAGGATGTTTCTATGCAGAATATGTTTATCGAATATTCAAAAGGAATAGCCGTGCTCAATGCCACAATTTTTAACATCCCTTCAGGTACTTTATATACAGACCTGATGACAAAATCTACTGAGCTTATAACAATCACAACCTATATGGTGCCTGCCGGTTTTCAATACGCAATATGGATCAAAATAGTATTTACATTATTGCTGGTTGCATTATTATATTCTTCAGCAGATTTTCTGAAAAAAGAAAAACCAGTTTTGCTTCTCATTATTAGTATCTGGAGTTTGTTGATTATGTATCATATTATGTATGATTGCATTATTCTCTTGCCTATGTATATTGTCTATGCCATCTACAAACTAGATACCCTTGAAAAAATCAGCTTTATTGGTTTTTTAATTTTACTTATTCTTCCTGTGAATGGTATGCTGGATAAACTACATACAGGTAATGATTTGCTATCCTTAGGGTATTTGCACATCCCTTTAGCGTTGCTTTTTTTGATAGTTGTGCTGGTAAGATTTGTGCGGAGAAGAAGCATTCTGAACCACAGATTTATTTAGGATTAAGGGATTACGCAGATTGTTCAAACGCATATGAATGGTGATAGTTTGAGCGATCTGAAAGGGGCTTTTTCTGCCAACCGACAATCATCGAAGTTTCGAACAAATGTTGCCCTTGTCGTGTGTTTTAGCCCGCATGAAATATTTCATAATGAGAGAATATCAATCGGGCGGCACCGACAAGCCTGTATCATTTTTTATTGCCGACAATCTGCGAAATCTAATAATCTATTTTAATTGTGGTTCAGACATTAATCTATCCGTAAAAATTGGTATGGATAGGCTTAAGAATTGAACCTAACTTGTTATCTGAATAGCAGATTAGAAAATGAAACAGAATATTGACACTTATAAGTATGCTGATATAACAGGTAAAATAATTGGTTGTGCCATGAAAGTGCACTCCAAACTTGGAAATGGATTTCAGGAAGTTATTTATCAGCGTGCATTATCTATTGAAATGAACAAGCAAGGGCTATCGTTTGTGCGAGAGCAAGAAAAGATTATTTATTATGATGAAGTAGAAATAGGAACCAGACGGGTTGATTTTATGGTAGCAGATAAAGTTCTGGTTGAGTTAAAGGCCCAGACAGAATTAACAGATTCGCACTACGCCCAAACTATTAATTATCTGGAAGCATTTAGATTGGAAATAGGACTACTAATTAATTTTGGTGCTAAAAGCTTACAGTTTAAAAGATTTACTATTGAAGGGAAGCAATACCACAGGTCTGAACCACAGATTAAAATGGATTAATAGATGTCACAGATTGCTGATAAATTATTTTTTGTGAAATGGATAGAAGATATTTCATGTTAAATCATATTGTATTAAGTACACTTACACTACCGTCACCAATAATCTGTGTAATCTTTTAATCCTTTAAAAATCTGTGGTTCAGAATTATTCTCTATCTTGTATATATCTTATGAAAACATAGGATTACTATTTATACAAACAACTGAAGGATCGTTTTGAATTGCTGAAGCGAGCTTATATTGATGACCGTTATAAAAAAATATTATTCCATCACCAAGGAAGATTTAGAGTATTTGTCTGGGCGGTTACAAAGTGTTGAAGTCTTTAGTGGAAAGAGTGTGCGTATAAGTATAAAAAATAAAATATTATATTGAATAAAATATTTTATGAATAGCTTATAAAGCTATATACAGTTTTCAAAAAGAGATAAACAAGTAATTATTTATGACTAATTTTTCAATTAAAGATTATAGTCTTAGGAGTTTAAAAAAGAAATTTGATTCGAAAGTATTCGCAATACCGGAAATTCAAAGAAGTTATGTCTGGAAAAAGGATGCTGTTTGCAAATTAATGGATAGTATTTTTAAAAATTATCCAGTGGGTATCGCTTTGGTATGGGATGTGCCTTCTTCAAAAGCAGTTAATATAAGACCCAATAGCAAAACTATTATACCTCCATTTAATAAACGAGGAACAAATGCAGAACTTATTATTGATGGTCAGCAACGTTTATCAACTATTTATGGTATTTTAAATGGTGTAACTGCGAAAACAGATGTTAATTCGAAGATTAACTTTAATGAAATATTTTTCGACTGTAGTAAATCGAGTAATAATAGATTTGTTTTTAATAAAAGTTATGATGAGAGCACAAAAGGATTTGTGAGATTAATGGACTTAATTAATACGCGTCCTTCTATTCTTATAAAACAGTTGCGATTAAAAAAAGGAGAATCAGAACAAGTCAAGCAATGCTATAGTGCTTTTCATTCCTATAAGTTTTACATTTTGAGTTTCAAGGGTTTTGATTTTGATGATGTTCGTGAAATCTTTATTCGTGTTAATTCTGCAGGAATGACAATAAATAGAGCAGATAATTTGTTCGCTCTTGCTACTAATGTTAATTTAAGAGACCATTTGGAAGAAACTAGAAGAGGATTAGAATATGGCTTTAATGGGGTTTCAACAGATGCTATGCAAAATACTATCGCATTAATTTATGGTGCAGAAAAAATAGGAGGTATAGGTTTCAAATCATTTTTAAATAAGATAGAAAAATCAAAAACCGCTGAAAAAGATTTTTTAAAAAACTGGAAAAATATAGAATATGGATATACTGAATGCGTAGATTTTTTAGTATCGCAGTTTCATATTAAGGATTTGAAGGATTTACCTTCGACGAATATTTTTTCAATGCTTAGTTTTTTCTTTGCAGAAAACAAAAGACGAGTGGACACTTTTCAATTAAAGCAAATTAAAAAATGGTTTTGGCATACTTGCTGTGCAGAGAGATATTCTGGTCGAGGCTTTAATGAAAATATTCCTAGTGATATTAAATTCTTCAAGTCTCTAGCAAGCAAAAAACAAATCAACTATTCTGTTAATTCAAAGGTAAATGTATTTGATTTTCTAAGAACGGATTATAGAACATTGAGTGGTCCATCATCAGCATATTATATCATGTTAAGAAATAAAAAACCATCGTATTTGCTAAACGGAAATGAAATTTTATTACACAAAGTTTCTTCTGTCTCGAATAGAAAGGATAGACATCATATTTATCCTAGTGCATTATTAAAGAGAAATAAAATTAATGAAAAATGGATAAACAGTATTGTGAATATTTGCTTTATTGAATCTGACGAGAATCAATCAATTAGCGATACTCTACCAGCAATATATTTGTTAGACTACCAAAAACAAAAACATTTCTTACGAGTTATGAAATCACATTTAATTCCTATAGATCGAAATAGCCCTATTTGGGAGAAAGAAGTTAAGAAAGGATTTCTTGCTTTTTTTAATATTAGAGCAAAATATATAATAGAAGAAATAGAGAAATGTGCAGGGGCAAGAATTTTTGATTTTTATGAACCTTTAAGAAGAATATGAGTAAATATGCTATTGAATGAGTTATATAGAATATGAATGCTAGAGAAATAATTGATTATTTTAAATCCACTAAATCCCAAACAGCTACCTTATATAAGGGTACTAATATTTCATATGTACTAGAGAAACATTTAATCCTACTTTGTCAAGTTGGTAATTTTATATAATTCTTCATAATTTCTTCCTGGTATCGAGGAATTTCTTTAGCGAGCCTACTAATAACATCGTCTAC
>Ga0302186_10000078_pt1 | contig 91219 bp, 54 predicted proteins | sample II_Bog_E1_2_FD_198782 | JGI IMG/M metagenome (GOLD analysis project Ga0302186, IMG submission 198782) | Peat permafrost microbial communities from Stordalen Mire near Abisko, Sweden - II_Bog_E1_1 | ecosystem: Environmental > Terrestrial > Soil > Wetlands > Peat | place: Sweden: Abisko...
ACCCCAACCCCAACCCCAACCCCAACCCCACTAATTATTTCTTCTATCTAAATTTATCGAATAATATAGATATAGAAAGTGATTAATTACGATGTAAGACGCTTCCTTCTCATTTCAATCTTTAAAGCAGCACCAAATACCCAAACTCAATGTTTTGGAGAGATATTTGCTCACTAAAAACAAAATTCATCGCAAAACATGGAACGATTGTAATGAAGATGGTTCAATATGTTGCGAACAGAAATAGTCTTTTAAAAGATAAATCACCACCGATCATATTTTTTCAAAAAGAAAAAAGTATTTATCAGGACAGGTGGGAGGAGCAGAGATTCATCCATCCGATTCATGGAATAAACTTTTATAAAAGATGAATCACTTTGACAAATAGAAAAATAACTAACCTCTGGTCAATCGGTTGCTGGAGGACATCATAAATAAAAATAAAAAGGATAATTGTTGTTTTGATAAAAAAAGTATAGAAACCGACCAAATGAAAAATGTAAATGAAAAAAAGCAAAATTATATGAAGTATAATATTTTTCGGGCAAGGGATGAAAATGAGCAAAGTGTAAGTAAATTGAAAAATAAGAAAAAGGGTAATTTTACTATTCTGAAATTAGTTGATTTATAAAAGGCGATTAATAATTCAAAAAGGAAACATAAAATATCGGAATTACGTAGTAAGTTAGGCAAATAAAATAATTCATAATCAAACCGAACTACTGAGGTCGAGGGAATACAAAATATTTAAAAGCAATCAGATACAGGTTGCTCGATTAAGAACAACAATATAAAGGCAGAACATTTATTCATGAACTCCGTGAATTTGACAGATAGGCTCAATTTTCAAGAGAATTATTTGCATTCTTCAAACAACAAATATAGATATGCAAAGAAATGGTTAAACACTGCATAGATAACGATAGAGAGCATAAATCTGGATTAAATAAAGTTAAAAAGACAAAAATACAACATTCATAAACATCATAATCGAAGCGACATGCTCAGTAGAATAAAATTAGCAGAAGTAATCAACTGTGCTCCAATCCGTAAAACAGATTATGAAGAGATAAAAGTGGAACCCTGGAGTACTTTTTAAAAAATAGGTGAATAAAAAGGAGAAATTCTCTTATAGCGATATTAATGAGTCTGCCGGTGATTTTTTTTAATGAATACTATAAGTAAATTCAAAATGTAGAAATTTAGAATCATTTATTTTTTAGAAATAATCATCGTCCGTATAATTATAACATGTAGTTTGCTATAATTAATTGAATATAAGAAAATAAATTATTTTAATCAAGATTTCAAATAAAGAAATAAATAAGAATAAGTTTATTGATTTCTTTTATATTCTACCTATTGTTTGATTTAAAGTAGAATATTAAGACTGAATTCAATAAAATTAAATAGTACTAATAAATTATTGTTAAGATTTAACTATATTAATATAACATATACAATACTAATTGGTTCAATGAAAACATTACTAAAGCTGATTCCATTTATTGGGGTTCTGTTCTGTTTGCGATGCCTTCAAACTGAAAAACCAACAACTTACAATTAAATGACATATAAAATTAAGGAAAGGTAAGGCACATCTATCAAAATCGTCGATAACTATTATTTTTGTAATAAATATCTTTTTTATTCAAGAATAAATTAGCGTTATAAATTTAGCAGTCTTCTAAGCAAATGTTTAGATGAAAAAAAGGTAAAATTTTGTGTAAAACTATAACAAAAAATACAAATAATAAACTTAAGCATATTAAACATTAAAGTTGAAGATATAAATAATTTCACTAATAACAGCATTGCCTCAGTAAATAAAAGAGTCTATCCTAAAATATTCTTATATATTGCTAAACTAATAGTATCTATGATAAATCTTATATTCACTATCACATTTTTTCTAGCTTTTGCTACTTTTACGAGGAGATAACGTATTTATATGCAACTGGGAGTTATTTTTTTGCTAATAGCACAGTCTCATTGCTGTGCTTCAGGTTGTGATCCTGCTACTTGTAATAGTTCAATATGTATGTCTTGCTTGAATGGATATTTCTATATTTCTCCTACAACCGACGGCAATGGAGATTCGAATAATGATGGCTCTTGCTCGAACTGCTCAGTCTCTATTAGCAACTGTAGCTTATGCTCAGCGAGTAATACATGTACAAACTGTGAATCAGGATATTTTGTAAGCTTGAGTGGTGCATGTTCTCTTTGCTCCTCTGCCTTAAGCAACTGCGTAACCTGCGCAAATGGAAACTACTGTAACACCTGTAATAGTATTGCCTATTATTTAAATGCAAGCTCTGGATATAGTAACTGCGCCCCTTGTTCATTGATGCAGTGTGCAACTTGCACTAATAAAACTTATTGTATCACATGTACATCATCATTGTATTATATAAATAGGACAATGCTTGGATATAGTAATTGTGGTCTTTGCCAATCTGTTTTGGCAAATTGTGTGACTTGCAGTAATCGTACATATTGTAATACATGCATTTCTCCCTTATATTATGTAAAGGCAGTAAATACCATTAGTTCATGTTGTCTTTGTTCTATGGGCCTTATTAATTGTTCAAGCTGCAATAACGTTACATACTTAGGTTCCAGCGTTATAAATTGCTTAGTTTGTGTGAACACTAATGCTTTAGTAATTAACTCTACTCATCCAATCGGATCTTGTTCCCCGTGTTACAATTTTTTATTAGGATGCTATCAATGTAGCAGTCGATATTCGTGCTCAATCTGTCTCAATGATTCTTTTGTCTATCTAGGAAGTTCTCATAGTTGTATTCCCTGCTCAACTTATCTAAATGGATGCTATTAATGTGGAAATAGTAGCTTTTGCAAAGTTTGCTATCCAGGTTTTTACATGGTGGCAAATAGATGTTACTCCTGTGGAGCTGCTATGCCTGGCTGCGCTCTCTGTAATGTCAGTACAACTTGTGTGGCTTGTGTTTCTAGTGCTTATTACCAGTATCTTGGACTGTGCTACCTTTGCACCAATAGGTTTAAATTTTGTGCTACATGCACGGTGACTGGAACTGTTTGCTTGAGTTGCCAAGACACATTTTATCTCAGTAGTATTAAAAATTGTACCTGTCTAAAAGGTAACTTGGTTGGCATTTTGTGCTTAGATATATTCGGCTGCACAGAATCATAATTATATAATTCTAGACGACTCTGCACAGCCTGTGCTGATCAGTTTGTCTTTGATCTTCAAACTTTGAAATGTAAATGCATCTTTGGCAATTATGTATCAAATGTATGTACTAATCTTACTGGATGCATTTCTGTCTTTTCTGATATTGACGGCACCCAACGATGCTTAATGTGCAACATGACCAGCTATTTCCACAGAAACGGTAGTTAATGTGTTTGTAATTATGGATTTGAACTTTTCTAGAATTCAATTTGTCAGGAAATATGTGGAGATGGAATCCTCTTTGTTTTACCTTGTGATGATGGAAACATACGAAATGGAGATGGGTGCTCAAGTACTTGCCAAATTGAAATGTTCTTCTAGTGTCATGGAGGAAATGAAACAAATTCTACAAAATGTTTCTATCAAGGTAAGCCCATAGGATTATAACTTACAAAAATATATAAAAAAACTGAATCAAATACTGGAGTCTTCATCTTTACTGTCAAAAATATTGTTCCATTCATATAGAATATCAACTTTTCTTAATTTATTAAATTTTACACCTAGCCCCAGCATTCTATCAAAAGTGTTGCTTACTCAAAGGGAAAGTTAATAGTTACAGTCGATTATACATAAAACTTAGAAGGTTTGCCAGCCACACTATCTCTAAATTTTTAGAAATTTTTTTTCGTCACTGACTTTCCTTTAAATATTAGCTTTGCTATGATCTCTTAAACAAGCCCACTTGTCATTATAGACTATCCTTCAACAAAAATTCTTGAGCTCTTTAATTATCTACTATTAATTGCAACTATCATAGGTATTGCTATCTTTTTGATTGGATCTTCTTTTCATAAAATGATCGGCCTTTAAACCTTGAATGTATTTCAGCTTGCATATTTCTTACCATTAGTCCTAACAGACAGCTCAATTGTACTATAGTGCTTCCATAAATTATCACTTTCCACTGGCTATGGCAAGGAGTTGTTTTACAGTATGGAGTAAGCATAAATATTTGGCTTACCTTTTGTCAAGTCAGAGACTGGGAAGCAATTTATTTAAAATATGGTATTTAATGGACCTTATTTAATTGGCGCTATTCTTTTGCTTGTATTGATGAGCGTCCTTCACTGCATAAGGGAATACAAAAAAATTAAAAAAAATCTAGGGTTTATCAATGGTTTATCATTTTATGCTTACCATCGACTAGTTTTCCCTTTAGCAATGGGGATGATTAGTATTATCGTTTTTTCCATTATTCTCAATAATTTGCAAGTTGTTGAATGGTAAAGCTAATTAGTAACTGCTTTAACTACTCCTAACTATAATTTTCTTTCCGGTAAAATTAACACTATTCTCATATTATTGCTAAGTATAATCGTTATTTTTATCGGTACCATGTAGGTCATAGTATCATTAAAAATCAGTCACGACCCCTCCAATTATTAAAAAGCTTTTCACAGTGGTCTCATCTGCATGTTAATTTTAAATAACGACAAAATTGGAGCGGAATTTTATTATGTCGGGATTTATCTGGTTAATTTTTTAATTACTCTATTCATTACGATGGCTTATGTGTGCTAATAAATTTTCTATTCTATATTTTTGATTAGTTCTTTAATTATTGCTTATACAATCTTTATTTTGGCAACTAGACCTTACAATGGCCGTATCCACAATGCTGGAATTTTCTTGATATTGGGAACGGAAATTATTATTTGTGCTGGGCTCTCCATAAAACAATACTTTCTATGGATTCACTAACCTCTTCAACCTTATTATGAACTGATGTGGGCTGGAACGGTAATTGGTCTTCTGATGGGAGTGGATATGATGGCTGTTGTTCGTATTTTGATAAAAATGAATTGCTAAAATGAGAAGGACAATTAATCGAATGAGAATTAATGTTTGTCATAAAAGATGAAATCCAATCATTTGGGTGATTCTAATTTATTGATGCATTTTTCAGTTTCGAAGTAAAAGAAGAGAGATATTGTCTAAGAGTAGGAAAAATAAAATGTAAGGAAGATAAATTTGAAATTGCAATTAAATTTTTAGTAATAATCCAAATCCTTTAGATCAAGAAAGGAAAAAAATTAACGGCTAATAGAATGAAACACATTTGATTGTTGACTAATTATATATCATCAATTAGACTTATTAAGAGCTGAAATTTATTATTTATTCATAATCATCGAATCAAGTTATTGGTCAAACTAAATTATCCTCTTTCCAAAAGTTAAAATAATACACCATAGAGCAGACTTGATAATTAGTCTTTGATTGTTTTATTTTATGATACCATCAAAGTAGCTCTCATTAATGAATGATTCACACATTTCATGTCGGAAGAAAGCAATAAAATGGACTATTAAAGAAGATTATATCTTTATCTCGATTAATTAAGACTATTCTTCTCTGAATAATCTTTTCAGTCCTTATAAAATGGTATGGAATTAAATTAATCGAGATGGGCATCTCTATATTTTCAGAATAGCTAAAAATCAGCCTTGTATTTAACTTTTTTCATGTCTACATAGATTAAATTATTTTAAATAAAATTTCATAGAGGATATGAAAATTGAGGAGATGGCTTCTAAAATTGAGCTCTATGCTAAGAATAAAAAACAATAATTAAAATGTACATTTTTACAAACCTTCATATTAAAGCTTGAGAAAGCAGTAAGACAATTATAATCTTTAGATTTCAACATCGTAAACTCAAGAAAAAAATGAAGACCCTCCAATTCCAATATCGTGAATACGAAATGAGCCAAAGATAAAATTCTCTACTGAAGTAGATTTATATTAGAATTAGAAAGTAAATCAAGTACGTAAAGTCAATGCTGGCAGCCAAAGAAGCTGCCAATGAATTCCTCCGAAATTAACTCAAGCAAGCCGTCTAAGACATAAGGATGATCAAGCAATCCAATCATCCACTATAATGCCAATGCTCCTGTTTACCCACTCCCTATTAAATCGATCAAATGCTTTACAGTATAGACGAGTTGAAGAAGAGAAATTAGGCTTTATAGGAGTATAATAAATCTCTTAGAGATTATGCTGGTAAAATTGAGGTAAACACTAAAGTTTAAAATGTTAAAATTTAGCATAGATTAGAGACGGAAGTGGACAAAAGGGAAGAGTCTCAGAATCTGTAGATTGGAGCTCGAAAGTAAGAGAAAGAATTAATCTTTCGCAGAAAGCCTACTTTTATGATGGCATCAGTTAAATTAGAAGCAAAAATATTTTAGTTTTAATGGGATAAAAAGTCATTTATTCCATCTAGGATATAAATAATTGAAGAATTGAGGATTAGGCGCATTGCTAGAGACAATAATTTTTTTGACTCAATGGGAGAAGGTAAAGACGCTCAAAAAAATTTATATCAGCTAGGACTTGGTGGATGCATTAGTAGTAACAATCCATTTCCTAAAGCAGGAAAGCATAAAGTGACTTTTCAAATAATTCAACAGTCTAAAAGCAAGGCAATTTCTTTGGGAGTATCGACTAAATTAAGAAAACGCGAATAATAGATGGCTAATAGAGTTAGGTAATTTATTATTCATCTCATCGAAGTACAAAGGGATCATTTAATATTGAGTAAAAAAGAGTAATACCCTGGGGAGATAATAGTTTAGGAACAATTGAAGGGGGATGCATTGAGATGGTCTTAGATTTAGATTAATGGACCATACAGTTTAATCGGTTGGCCATTCCAGAATTAAATTTATAAACAAAATAAACAAGGGCAAGAATCAATTAGTCGTTCAAAGACAAAGATATTTATGTCTTTGCCCGACTCAGAAATCCAGGAGATGTTGTTGATGTGATTAAAATGTGATTTCTTTATTGCGATATTTATCTTTTCTCTGTTAACTGTAGCTTCAATTTTAATTAAAAAATAGAAATAAACTTAAAATTATAGTCATTGGAGTTTCGTTGATTAATAATAGTAATAGTGTATAATTTTGGAATGACTAAAAATTTGTCAATTAGAACTCACTAATGAAAGATATTGTTTTTATCTATTTTATTTCTCAATTAAAAAATGATAATGTTCTTCGAAGCATTACAAAAAATAAATAAATAATTATTGATGGCAGTGAAAATATAACTCTGACAAATCAATAAAATAACATAAACTTTGCTTTATATATTCAGTTAATTTCACCTTTTACTCTGCCTTTGCTATTCGGTAAAATCCGATGCCAATTGAATCAAATTTGATAGATTTAGTCTAGATAAAAATTGAAATTATTGATATGGATTCATCATTTGATCAAATAGCCCAGTTTATACCCCTTTAAGAGAAACTCACCATTTACCCAGGCATGATATTTATCTAAATAAACAGTTAGTTACTGAAGAGCTCGGAACATTCTATGCCACAACCCTTAAGAATCATGTGTCCTCCAGGGTGATATTTTATATAGGCGGTCACATCGTACACTATACCATTCAGACTCAGCCAAGCTGACTCTACGGTTTTGTGCTTCTCAAGTTCCGATAATGGTATACCAGTGTTTCCTGACCCTCTTGGTGAGGTAACAGTTTTTTGTGGGTCCTTAAAGAAATTCTGCTGGGCCTTACTAACTTTTGAACTTTAGTTGATAAACTCCGCATTTTTTTTCTGAGGGTTGTCTTTATTCTAAATGAGATTAGGGGTACATTTAACTCAGTTCGTTTGTTTGAGATGGCCTCCACATCTGGGGAAGGCATAAGCGGCTAGAATGTCGTCAAGCTCTTCTTCTTTGTAAACATAATTGATCAAATAATTATATTGACAATTAAAAGATCTATTGAACTGAAACCATCTTCGAAAATTTAATCGCTACTTCATTCTAGTCAAAACAAAAAATGCATAAATGTCCAAAACGAGAATTATCAGTCAATCCAATTACCACTAAAACCTTCTCAACTTATGTGGATGGTTCCAGAAAAATTAATTAACATGATAGCATCAAAAAATTAATCATATAAATATTTTAGCGTTTTGGTGTGTTGCAATTCATTGACCAATACCAATCTAAAGATATAGTAAAAATCAGAATTATTGACTTGAAAAAATCATGAGTCGATAAATATTTATCAGTGAAAAATCATTTTTTATCCTCTGTCAGCCATTTCCTGTTCTCCTTTGATAACACTTGATGGATAGTCAGTCTTTACAAAGGGTTTACTCTCAACAAGCTTTCTATTAATGTTTTGCTTTATTGAGAAAAGTTTGTATGAATGTACTCAAATTGACCTCGTTTTATTTTTTAGAAAAGCTAGTTTTAATTCTTTGCTCGGAAAGGATAGTTTCCTTGCAACATCACATAAAAAAGAATACCTAGAGACCACATGTCTGTATATATGGGACAATGGTCAACTTTTGAAACAATTTAAGGGGCCATGTAGGTAGGTGTCCCACAGAAGGTGTCTATAGTACCCATTTTCTTGCAGCGTAGACTAAAACCAAAATCTATAAGTTTTAGCTGTCGATGCCTATTAATAAGGATATTTTATGCTTTAATGTCGCGATGTACGATATCCAGATCATGAAGATAAAGAAGGGTTTCAGCTATTACAAGCAGAAATTATTTTGCCTCGACTTCAGCTAGTCGATGATCTGGTTTAGAGAGGAGATAGTTATAAAGCGAATTGGCCCCACCGTACTCCAATATTAGATAGAGTTATAATTGTGTTTAGATGACATCAATTAACTTGGCAATGGTTTGATGAGACAACTCAGCAAGAATGTTAATTTAACGTTATAAGTTTTTTAATTTATTTGGCTAGTCGAACCGCTTTTTTTAATAAATTTTAATGGCGATTTTCTAATTTGTACGCTTATCCAGTCCCATTCTGACTGTACCATAAGCTCCCTTTCCCAACTATCCGTATATTTCATAATTAGACAGCTCTTCTTCCGACTTGACTGATACGATTAAATTCAATAGTTTTCCGTTCCTGGTGATCTTTTTCTTCTCCACCACAGTCTCCATCTTCTTCATCTTTAATTTGTTAATGTAATTCGGTGCAAATTGATTTTTCATCATATTGTTCATAAGTTATACGTTCATCAGTTTCGCTCGCTGGTCTTATTTTTACAGTGATTATTCCGATCTCTTAGGATTCGATGTGATACGATTACTACCAGCTCTGTTTAAAATTTTACCTGAGCCTGTATTGCGTTTCTTGCTGTCAGATAGTTTTGCTAAAAAATTATTATGTGTAGTGATGACCTCCGCTCGTTCTGTACTGTGAAGCTTATCGCTTGGGCTATCTTCCCTGAGTTTGGGTGGTTGATCATTAGCGATGTGATTTTTGCGTGCGAGTGGCGGTTACCCTTAATCTGCGATTTCTTTGTGACTGATCTGATTTTCTATATATTGCTTATGGTACTAAGTTTGCTGAGGTGTAGAACTCTGCGTTCATATGCCTCAAAACTGCATCTACTAGTTCTGGATGTGCTTCGCTCAGTACGTTCTGGAGGTATTTCTTTCTAAACTTTATCTTCTTCTGCATTCTTCTTCCCTATGGAGTTGACTGTGCTCTTGCCTAGATGAGATTAGGAGTACGTCTAAACCTTAGAAAGTTTGGAGTCACATTCCGTTGTTTAGTCTTTTACTGGACCAAGTTCATGGGTTTATATATTTAATATTAGTTTTATGTAAAGAATAATTTAGATAATTCTTTGTTCAATTAAGAAAAATTATTATTTTCCATACAAAAAGGAAATTTTAATGAAAACCGTTATTTTATTCTTATTTTATGAGGTCATATTTCAATAAGACCATTATCATAAACATACAATCAAAGTTCATCAATATTGGAACAGGCTAACTTCATAACGCTTGTCTCCAGATTGCGCATTAATTATAAGACCTTAGGTTTGGCTTCTTCTTGGCAGAGAGTGTTAATGCTCTTGGTGCATGTTTGCACACTTTTCTTTACTTCTCTTTCAATAGTCCACTGATTGTTTTTAAGAGCATCTTTGAATCGTTTGAGTTGTCCTTACTTCCGCTTCATTTGGTCAACCTCTTTTTCCAAATTACGTTGAGTTACCTTAATCCTTTCTTCTCCTTTTTAAATATCCACTCGCAGCTATTTTGCCTTTTATTATAGTTTTTTCTTATCATCTTCTAGAGTTTTGAAGTCTTGGTCTTTGCGTGCCAGTTTTTCCTCCAGTTATTAAATTATTTGCCTAAGTTTTTCTATCTGCCGATTTTTATCCATGAGAGCTGAAAGTTTGTCCTCCTCTATCTTTTTAATTTTGGCTTCCCACATTTCCTTCTCTCTTTCGAGATCGGCCTTCAGTCCATTTTTCTAGTTCTGCAGCCTTTATGCACTCTAATTAAATTCGTGCATGCCAGTCCGAACATAATTCTTCTCTTTTTCTATGGTTTCCAGTTTATTTTCATACTCCTCACATATTTCCTCAAGCTTGTATCTCCACCCCAACTCCACTTCTTCCAGCTTTTGCTTGTATTACTCATCCTTATTCTCTGCACGGTTGTCACTTGCGTATAACTTACCGGACATCGAGTACAGCGCTTCCTATTTTTCTTTAACTTCTTCCGTGAGTGCGTGAATTTAATTTTGTTGTTTGTTGGTATCAAACTCCAGTTTAGATATCTGCTGGTTCAATTACTAAATTGTTGAAGTGGCAAGAGAGTTATTTTGTTTTTCAAAGTATATTAATTCCTCCAGCGCCATATTATCTTAATTTAATTTTTTTTAGTTATCCTTTAATTTTTTAATTTGGGTCTACAGTTCGTTGATATTTGCTGTAAATCTTTCTCGCTATTTAATAATTTGGGCGTGAACTGCTTCATTTTCCTCATTGAGAGTATTCACTTGATTTTCGAACCTAGTTGTTATTTTTTTAATTTGTCCATTTAAGTTTTCAATCTATCCATCCTTTGCCATTATTTTGCGCTATCTTTCTTTTATCTTTTCTTTCTATTTTTAAAGGCTTACTTTTACTTCAGTTAGCAAAGATTATAAGTTTATTATGTTGGCTTGAAGACCTTTTATAGATTATTTGCACTCGTTCAGATTGGATATTTTTTTTGTAAGTTCTTAGTTTCTGGCAGTGGCTTCGGTGGTAAGAGACAGTACAAGTTCTTCCAAATGATCAATTTTATCAGTTTTCTCAAAATCTTTTTTGATTAGCGCCTCTTTTTCTTTAAGGAGCTCAGACTGGAAGGTTTTCATTTGACTATTCTTTGCCTCCTATTATTTAATCTCTTTGTTGAGATTTCTGTTGTTTTCTTTTTCCACAGCCAAATTTTATTGAACTGCAAACAAGGAAACAGATAATTCTGCCTTGTTCTTCTTCAATGAATCATTTTATTGCTTTAAGTCCTCTATTTCTTCGATTTTCACTGAAAGAGATTTCTCTTTTTTTGTAATTTGTTCAACATAGACCTCAATCTGATGCTCTTGTTCCATCTTCTACTGCTCAACCTCAATAATCCTCTCTTATAAATTAATAATTATAGCTCCATTGCTCTAATCCTTGCGCTCGCTCTCGGCTAGCCTATACTTCAAGGTATCAATCTTTGAGACTAAATCTGCCAGAGCAATTGAATGAGAAGATCGTTCGCTTTCTTGAGTAAAGTTGAGCTCTTGCACCTCTGTCATTAATTATTTTATGGATTTTTCTTTTTTTGCATTTTATCTCTCCAACATCGATAATTTCTACTCATATTACTCTGATTCAGCAGCAGACCGTGCGACCAGCGACTATATCTCATTTTATATTTCCTTGATGGTTTGCATATGTTCTGCTTACATCTACTTTGATCGAGCGGTTAGCAGGCTATATTATCGTTATATTGATTATTTTTATTTTTTCACTTTTTTCAAGTCCTAATTTAAAGATGTAATCGTGAGCTGAGCCTCTTTAGCGACTCCTTCAATTGCTTATCCTAATTTTATCTCTGATCCTGCTGCTAAATTAAAGGAAACATCACCAATATTCGTCTGACTGCGTATGAAGCGAGATCTTTGCATAATTTTTGAGGTTTCCATGCTTGCAATAGCATTTTCACTGGCTGTGAAATAACTCTGTTTTACTGCCATTGCGCTTTTAACTGATTCAGTAAGACTGGCTTTAAATTTATCATATTCCTTGCTGAGGAAGGTGTTCTTCATTTCTAGCTTAGTGATCTGTTCTTTGAGGGCCTTAACGTCAGTAAGATACTGCTCTTCCTTTTGGTCTCGCTTTTCTACTTCCTTTTTAAGTTTATTAATATCATTTTTAGCTAAATCCTTTTCCTCGCTAATGATAGTGGTTATTTTTTAGTGTTTGAACTTGTCTGCCTGCAACAATTTAAAATCATTTTATAAATTTTTATAATTAGCTTCTAATTCCTGTAATTACTCGTGTTTATGCTCCAACTACTTGCTGATATTTTTAATGTTTGCTTCAAGTTCACTCTCTTTATTTTTCAATCGATCATATTTATCCTTATTTGTTGCCACTATCTTTTAGAACTTGACTATTTCGCTTTTTAAATTTATTTTTTATACTTATAGCTTGTGAATTTCCTTGTTGGCCTCCGTCTATCTAATTTAAGATCCTTTTATCTCTTCTTCTAGCTATCTAATGTTCAAAAGTAGTTCCTCTTCCCTTTTGGCTGAGTTGGACTTTGTCTATTTCAGCTGTTCATTCACTTTCAAATTGGTCTCTTCAGCTATTTTTATTTTATTTTATGCTTTTAGTAGTTAGATTCGTTTTTCTTCGCTTGTCTCCTTTTGACTTTCGTAATTTTTTTATAGTTCTGTCAGTCTAAGGGTAATTTTCTCTAGTTGCATGCTCTTGTAGTCCAAATCTTTTCTTCCCAAGTTGTCCTTGACAGAAAAATTATTTTATAAATCAGATAATTATTTCTCAACTTGGAGGATTCTCTCGTCTTTCATCTTCAAATTTTTGTTTAGAATCTTTTAACTTTCCTGCAAATTTTTGTTCTCTCTTTGAGCCAGCTAGAGATTTCTGCGTAATTTTTATTCCACTGTGGTCATAACATTGATTTTGCTTTAAAGTTACTGAACCTTGGCTGTCAGCGCCTTATTTTTTTACATCATTTCGTTTATCTTTTTCTTAGTGCTATTGGAAAGTTAGTTTAATTGTGCAGTTGTTTCGGTGAGTTACTTTTCTCGATTGGAGAGATCTTTTTGTTGTGACTTAAGTTTATTGTTTAGATCTTCCTGAATTTTGATCAACTGTTTTTTCTACTCAGCTAAAGTTTATTTGAAGGTTCTTTACTCATCTACTGTTTTTTCAGATTGGCCCACAGCATCCTCCAACTGCCGTATCTTCTTTTGTAGTTTAACAATATCCTCCTATGTTATTGCCAGATTATTGGTAATTTGGTTGTTATTGGTCTCATGACTCTATATTTCAGCTATAAGCTGATTGATTTTGCTTTGAAGAGTGTTCTTGGTCTTGGAATGCTAATTCTTTTAATTACTATAATTTCTCTCAAGTTAATATATCTTGATCTCCATATTCTTCTCCAGATCTTCAATGAGTATTTTCATTTTACTGATCTGATTAACTTTATATTGGTTCTCCTCCTGCAATTCCTTGATTTCTTCCTTCCTATCATAAATATTCTTTTGGTGTTCATACTCCCTCTTATCAAATTATTATCTGATTCTGCCTAGTTGCGTCAAACTTCTTCCCTTTTCTTCTTATAGTTCTCTCTCGATGTCAATAATTCTGTTTCTTTCCTCCTGTAGCTGTTTGGATAATGATTTGCCTGATTATTATAGTTTGGATATTTGATTTGCTTTTGTGGTTAATTACTCTTGAAGAAAATGTTTATCATTCATCTAACGTTTTAAATCTGAAATTTGGTCCTTTAAAAGCTTTATCTGCTTGTTTTTTTACTCTACGTTTCGTTAGCTCTCCTCGAACTTTGTTTTAAATTTGACGATCTCCAACTTAAGAGACTTCTAATTGGCTTCCATCGAATTTTTAAGAATTTGTTAAGGATCTCTCCACTTACCTGTAACTACTGTCTTGCTGTCTTAATGATCAGTCCTTTTATTCAGGTGTTTAAATCTCGACCCAAACTCATCTTTTTCGAATGAGTTATCCTTCATTGCCTTAAATCCTGCAGTTGAATAGGCTTTTTCCTTCACAAAACTGGTCGGCACAGGAAGTCTGTCTCTTTTACCCACATATGCTTCAGCCTAGTTGTATTTTTGTCTGGGTTTTATGTCTCGGACATCCAAGAAAGGAGATTACGATTTAGTTTCAAATTTGTCGTTAGATGGACGAAATCGTCTGTCGTCTACAAGATTAACATTTTTAGATCGAGAACGGGTGATTCGTACAGATCGCAACAAAATGCTGCAAGTTGAACTTGGATCAAGGCATTTTTGCAAGGCCACAGTAAGTAGTTGCCCTTCCGAAGATGAAATATCCTTTAGGGCCAGTCGAATGATACCTGCCATAATATTGCCACCTTTTTAGGTGGTCAGATTAATTGCAATCTCTAGATAATCTTTAGGTTTGTCCTCCTTGAGTGTCATATCCTTGTTGACTGCGAAGATGTTTGAAGGATTTGAGGGTATTTCTTGAGAAATGGGTTTTCCTAAATGTTGAAAGGTAAGTTTGCACGGAAACTTAACCGCTAGTTTAAGCTATTTGATGGTGAGTGAGATTTCATAAGACTCAATTTATTCCATCTTTCAATATCCAAATAAAATATCAGCGTTTTGATATTTGTCACAAATGAAGATACTTCAATTAATGAACAATTTAATACTATTTAGATGCTATTCTTCAGTCTTATAGCAATCTACTATTGAAAACGTTCGACTGACACTAAGTTTTTTTTAACAGTAAATATTTTCTTGGATAGAGTTATAAGTTAGTTATCGCTTTGTATTTATTGCACCCATTTCTAATTAGTGAAATTTCGATGGTCAAATACTTCTCGAAATTGAATATATTTCATTGCATGATAGTATTTGCTTGTTTATGTATATACCTGTGCTGGCGAATCATGCCTTTCCATGCTATATAGTCGATTTTATTTAGTTAATAAGCAATGAACTCAGAATAAATGATAAACTCCATCTATAACCCTAAAAAAAAGGTTAAGGAGTCATTCGTTTTTCCCAAAATTACCAAGGGAGAATCCTCTCAGCCTTAGAATAAGGTGTTTGTAAGAGGAGCAAGCAAATACAACCAGCAAAACATTTTTAAGATCGATGACGATAAAAAGCCAAAAATGAAATTGCGCATCGAATAATAACGATTGCGCGAGTTTAAGAACAGGTAATACGAGTAACTCGAGGCGAAAATGGCCGATATGGTTCGAAAACATCATGAATAAATGCGATAGATCGAGGAGGTATGTAGTCAATTTATGTAGAATGAGAAGCGGATTGCTTCTGAAATTGAGAATGCAAAGAAAGAGCAGTATCAGATCAAACTGAATATATGGGAGCTCAAAAATTAAGTCATGGAATTAAATAGTTTAGCTGTAGAGGAGGAGAATTAGTATCAAAGGCTGTATGACGCTGTGGGATATCAGTAGGGTGAAGAGGGATAGTACGAATAGGGACAAGAAGAACCAGAAAGAATAGAAGGATAGAACAAATAAGATGTCGGAGAAGGGCCCGACGAATTAAACGAAGATTAACTTAATTAAGAAAATATATTGGGCTAAAAGGAGCAAGAAAATAAAGCACAGAGTGCAGCCGAGTAATAGTTATAAGTATTGAGTGAGAGGCAGTGCCAGCACGAGTGCCAAAGCTCTCTTTGACGGATGATCTCTCCTCATTATACTGATTACTATTGAATCATCAATGAATATCAATTATTTCCTATAATTAATAGATCTATTTTATTAATTCTATCCATGATTAGATGTTGAATAATATAATTGAAACAAAATGAGTTAGCCGCAAAAATAAAGTGAATACATTACCAATATAAAAATGTTCAGCATTGCTGATGATCGCGAGTTGACTCCAATTCTGTGCAAACCTAAGATAATTCCTATAAAATCGTCTTTGGTACGACAGATCTAATAACGAGAGAATGCCCTTATTTTAAAATAAAAGAAAGGAAATAGCTACTAATGATATCTTTCATGCATTTAACTCAAGAGATCAATATTAATTGTATCAATTACAATTACTTTTTTAATTAAGAGATTATTTAAGAAAAGAAGATATTTTTCATCAAAATATAGGAAATTAAACTTTAATCTCCGATTTTAGATTTAACAAGACTTTTACATAAAACAATAAATTTATAGAAAAGAAACTATATAAGCAGCTTCTAATATTTTAATTTGTAAATTTGTTTAAAACAACAGTTGACGGATGATTTTTTTACCTTGGCTCGTATAAATTTTCTATTTTAATATGTTTATTTTATAATTAATTTGTCTTGCTATTACAAAAAGTATAAAAAATGTACTTACCCAAATTCAAATTTGATAAGGGAAATGAAGAATCCATCAAGTATATCTGTTAAACTAGCCCCAAGGTAATGGTAGACTCCAAGAAATTCAGTAGATAGGAGACTTTTTCTTTTATTAGATATTTGAAGGCTGAATCATAAAGTAATAAAAACTTAAAAGGAAAACTTCAATAACTTTTAAAATAAGGCCCAAGTACTATTTTCAAAATGTTGTAGATAAAAAATCAAACATTGGGTACTTCTTCTAATGTGAGTTATTTAATAGAAGATTTAGATCATTTTCGAGCTCATCTAAAGACAATTGAAATTTTTTTACGTTAACATTTGGAAATTTCTAAATTTGTGAATCTACTTAAAGATTTAAAATAAAGTAAATTGGCTTAGTTTCAGAATGATTTGGCCAAGAATAAAATCCTTTCATGGGATTCAAAGAATCTATTGAAATAGATTTCAGATAAGAGTACAAAAAAATAGTCAATTACAAACATTGCTTCATAAGGAGATGTGGTTACTCAAATATAATAGATAATATCTAAATTTATGGAATACGGACCTGATACAAAGATAATTGAAATAAATCAGCTTAAGAGTAATAAGTTAAAGGAGAAAATGATATCATGGCAACGTATTTTGGCATACTAATTTGTAAACATAAACAGATAACTTAAAAATGATGTTAACAATTTTATCAGGGCAATGAGTAAAAATACGCCTTCAACTGAAATTACTAATTTATTCAATTCTCTATCCCAAAAACAGCAACAATATTTTGGCGACTTATATTATGAGGTATTGAGACTTAAAGATAATGTAAATAAAATTACCACCAATAGGATTAGTAAGTATGACGCTGATCAATTAAGGAAGGCTTAATAATAAAGTACGAAGGAACTTGTGAGAGAACGAAATGAAGCCAAGCTAGAAGTTTAAAAAATACAAAATTAAATGATAAATCTTAAAAATATTCTCTAAAAAATGTCTTCTTATTCTCGACTCCCGAATAATGAAAAAAACATTACAATAAATGAGGATAATTGCCCAGAAATATACATAAATTTATTATTGGAAATCTTAAATCAACTAAAAGAGAAAGGACTCTCACCATCAAGAGCAAATACTAAAAATAATGGAACATATCAATATTATTCGAAAGAGGTGATTGAGTCATTAAGAACTTAAAATATATCATTAAAAGAATATGTTGAAAATCTTGAGAAGTAAAAGAAATAATTCCAAGCTATAATATAAAAACTTTAGGATTGCAATTTATCTTTAAAATAATAAAATATATAAATAAACAAATCAAATTAAAATATCAAGAAACAATCCATTAATTCTATAAAAGATGAAAAAAATAATAAATACGCATTATAAAACCAAAAGCTTTTTAGAAAAATGCAAGATTTAACTACTTAAAACGAAGAATTAACTAAAATCATATCTCTATACGAGGAAACAAAAAAAGCGGTTATCAAACCACAAGAAAACAGATTAAATTAGTAAAAACTCAAATTATAAAATTAAAATTTAATCAACAAAATCTAAGAATTAAGAAATAAAAATAATAAATTAATGGAATCTCATCTTCGGAATGAAGCAATATAAAAAGAGCAAGTTTAACAGAAGGGTATATCTGTAGCAGAACTAAACGAATAAATTAAGAGATTAAAAAAAATTATATTTGAAAATTCTGGTAAATTGAAGCAAAGAGATCAATAGCAAAGATAATTATCAAAACAGTATAATTTATTAGGGAAGTAAAATATAGAATTAAAATAAAATATTAATACTTCTCTCTCCAATAATAAATAAAAATTAAATTTACAAATTTCTATGATCAAAGAAAATGAGAAAAATATTATTTCGCAGCTCAAAAAATTATAAGCCATGAATCAGCAGCTTAATTCCATCATCACTCAATTAAGGAAATAAAAATAGGATTTAATCAAAGCATATTAAATTAAGATTAGTCAAACAATATCAGAATATTAAAAAAATATTGAATAAATACAAAATAACTATCACCAAGCAAATCAAAATTTGCAAGAAGCAAGAAATGCAAATCAATAACAACAGCAAGCCATTAATCAAATGAGGAAGAATAACTTTTAGACTAATAGTCAAAGCTCAACTAAATCAAGCAAAGATCTGAATTGGGAAAGAGAAAAGGCAAGGCTAGAGTTAAAACTTCAGTAAACATCATCCAACTTTGAAAGATAACTGCAAGAGCAAAGATAATTTGCAAACAAGAAAGAAGAGAAGATTGTTTTATTGAATATCGAGTTGACAAAGACGAAGCAACAACTACAATTAATTCATAATAAACGAGAAGAGGTAGATATCTACAAACGATAGAATTGATAACATCTATAAATCTAGACAAAATATTGAATACCAGTTGAAGTAAATAATACTATCTAATAATAAACAATAAGATTTATAAAATATTGACCGTATATATATTATACCTTTACCTTTAATTATAGTAGAGTTATCTTTTTATTTTAAAGTAATCAACAATATTTATAGATGTCAATTGTTTAAGGTTTTATGTCATATTGCGATCAGCTAGGGCTTCTGTGTCTGCGTCCTTTGTTCTCGTTGCTTCTGCTTCTGCTGCGATCTCTTCCGCCTTTATTATAACCGCCTCGCTCTCCGTCTCTAGGTCTTGAGTTATAGCTTCCTCCTCTGTCATTGTTGAATTCTCTGGGTTTTCTTGCTAAGTAAATTATAGCTTACGCTTTTCGCAATCCTTGATCATGTGACCTTCTTCACCACAATTAAAGCATCCACGAGGTCTATCTCCGAAATCTCTGCGGGGAGGTCTGTCTCCTCCATCATAGTTTCTGCTTTGGTATCCTCCTCTATCACCACCATAAGAGCGACCTCTTCCTCTGTCTTGAAAATTATTTCTGCGGTCACCTCCACGAGCAAATTGGACTCTAATATCCATCCCCTCCACATTTTTACCGTTCATACTACATTACTAAGATTGAGAGAAAGAGAGGGTTGAATTCATGAGATTTCAACAGTCGCAAAAATGAGACATACGCTTTAATTGCAGCTTAGGCCTCATTGGTAGAGGAGAATTCGATAAATGCGAAAGCAACAGTCTCTTTTTGCTTGATAATGACGTCAGTTATCTGTCCAAATTCTTCAAAAAGTTTGCGGAGCTCATCCTCTGTGCTCTAAGTTAGTGAATGTTTACATCCATGTTGATGCTGGAGACGTAGATCTTGTTGGATTTGGGAGTGTCATAGCTTCTGCCTCTGTCTTCGTACGACATGAATTCGAAATTACAAATCAATTATGAATCATCAATAATGCCCAACCAATTTAAATGTAATTTTTCCTTTCAAAATTTTAATAGAAAATTCTTGTCTAAACAAAGAATTTTGTGGATGAAAACATAGTCATTCAATAATGGCTATGAATGAGAATATTATCTTAAGATTCGTATTTTACAATTAAATTCTATTTATTCTATTTCAACATTCGACAAATAGCTGATTAATTTAATTAATTCGAGAAATCATCAATATGCGCACCCTGTGTTGCCAGGCCAAGATACAGAATCAAACGCTAACACTTTTTAGGAGTCCAACACAAATTTTTCAATGGCCTGTTTTACGGTATATCCAGTTTTTTCTGGGATTCGTTGATTATTGACATTATAGAAATCATCTAGGAGCGCATAGCCGTGATTACTGCAAGAGATAGTCCAAACACTATTGGAATTTTCTATGCAGTGGCTAATCAAAGAGGCAAACTTGTTTCGATATTCCTCGATGTGAAAAAGTTATGTTTAATTACAATTTTTTAGAGTATATCCTGAAATTTATCCTTTAGAAGAGCAAAAAATGTCAAGAATGTTTGGAATTCCCCATGAATCATACTCAGAGTTTATGAGAAGTGTGGGTACAGTAATATACTTATAAGCATATTGCAAAAAAAGACATTTGTATTATTCCCCAGGATTTTCATTGTTACATTCTGACAGTGGTGTTTTTTCATTCATGTTGGCAATGAGATATAAATTTTTAAAAGAAACGTCGAGTTTAAACATTCCAGTCACGACAGAGGGTTCATTCAAGAAAATACTTGAATCAGGAACGGAATAAAATCCTTGAGGATTTTTCATCAAAGACTTGAAATAATCAGCCCAAATAAAAGTAGCAATTCCGCCTGCAGAAACTCCGGTTAAAACTAACCGATCAGCATCTGCAAGATTATATGTGTTGATCAGCCACTTGGCATGAGATCTGACATTTGCTGCTCCTCTAAAATAAAGCCTCGTATCTTTGTATTGGATCGGACTTTCAGTATATCCCTGATGCATTGAACCATCACAATAATTGATAATTATCTTTACCCAAGTTGAAAAGCGGTTTTTGGCTGGATCTGGTGAAAGATAACCCTATCCGTTAAACTCTTATGGAAGAAGGTCGCTACTACCGAACATAGTTTTGGTACGTTGGTAGCATGTTTAGAGAGTCCCATCTATGCTAACTCCTGCGCAATAGCCTCCGCCCATGAAAAGAATCAAAAAATTTTTGTGATCACCTCCATCGTGAAGATAAACTGCGGGTGGAGTCCCGTCCAAACATTTTGCTTCCGAATCGGTCTTATGTATAACTTTACGATAAGGTTGACAATTTGCTAAAAAAATTAAACAGAATAAGAGAATGCCAAAAGTGATTCGATTCATTAGCGAATATATAATATCTATATCATCAAAAATCTAATTGTATGGATTTAAATATTCGTTCTTAGTAATAGTTGTAAAAATTTCAGTTTTATTCGAGCATTCAACAATTAAAAAACAATTATTTAAATATAAAATGATATTTTAACTCTTTGAAGCATGATTGATAATCGTATAAAAAGCTCACCTGCATTGAGCATTCATATTCCAGAATATTCACAGCATTTCTCGACGATCTATCTAATTTTGATGAACCTTTTAACTTGGAGACACTAGAGTAATAATTATCATTAAATCATTGTAGTTATTTATCATTATATAGTAAATTTCATATTAGCTGTTTTTACAACTATATCTAAAAATAAATATCCATTGCTAAAATTTAGGAATAAAATAGAAAATTTTAGTTTATTTAAGATGATGATGATCAATAGAAGAAGAGCATCATTTAATGCTCTTCAGCTTATCTGCAAATCAGTTAATTCCGTTGAACTATTTAGTGAGAAAAGCTCTCTCAAAAACGTATATTTTCCTTATGAAAATCTTCCTGAAACGAAGTTAGCATTTGGACAACATTAAATGGCGAAAGAGTTCTTTCTTTTTAAAAAATAAAGAGAAGACTTCTTGGAATTCTGGCAATTTATATAACCTTTAGTAATCTTTCATATTTATTCCTTTCTTGCTTTTTTATTTGTCCTTGATTGCTGTTATTTCTGGATTTTCAGGAAGGTTATATTTGTTCATGGTATCTTTTATCATTTTAAGATGGCATTGACGAAAAGCAGATAAAAAGTTATTGGTTGGATATCTCTTTTTTCGAGGGACATCAGATTCTTAAACAAGGGGAGAAATGTTATCTGTTGATCCTTAGTGAGTTTAGCCAGAAATATTAGAGTCTTATTGACTTTCCTTATCAATGATGAAATCCTCATTCTCCCTTGAGTAGCCATCTGTTTAATTGGAGTTATTCTGTGTTTGATGAATAGAAAATAATTAAAGAAAAGAACAGTTTTCTCCCAAAAGCTACCTATCTTAAACATTGGCTTGCCATTTAATTAAGGCGAGCATAAACTAACTCATCTTTTTAGTTATTGATTATTAGTATAATATGATCTCATAGGATTTAAGCACAAAATATCTATTGTTTATTTTCGCCATGTTTGAACAATTTAGACACTTGCCTAAAAAAAGGAGTAAAAACATCTTTAAAATCGTTAAAACTTTAATTATGTTGTTTATACTTTGTTAATTGTCATTGCGCGACTAAAGCATAAAAATAAATAAATATTATTCATTTTTCATCAAACTTCAGTTTTACGAATATACACTAAATACGCATTTAAATCCATTTTAGAAACCATAAAATTAGATTGTCCTCTAAAAATACTTTCTTCACGATGATGATCTTTCTTTATTTTTTTATCAACAAATGTTGTCAATTCATAAATTTGATTTTCAATCAAGTCCCTGATCACTAAATCACATCTTTCCTTTATAGTTTATATTTTAAAAAACAGAGTCTCGTAAAAAATAACAATGAGCAAGGAATAATTAATAATTAGAAAAATTGAATTTTTATTTACTATTGCTTTATCTTAGAATTTGAAAGGAAATAAATTTCAAAAAAAATCTTAATATAAAGTTTATTATGAAAAAACATTTTTAAAAAAAGGAATTTGTTCAAAAATACTTATTGGATTTTTCCTCTTTAATTGATAAAAAGAAGTACTTTCAATCATCGAAAAGCTCTGCTTAGATGATTTCTGCAATTATGCTAAGGACAGTGAAATTAGTAAAGAGTATTGGGCGTGTTTTAAATAGAAAAGGAGGGATATAATCATTAAATATCCACCACAGCTTTAAATTAATTTATAATGCCGAGAATATCCAAGAATATCAAGCAAGAGCACTAACAAGGGCACTAGCAAGAGTAGCCTAAATGTGATTAGTATGAGTTTTCTCTCAAACCAAAAGGGGATTACATGATGCATGCCCAACATCTCAGTGTTTCCTTCTGCACAACCTTCACTAAAAAGAGAGGCAAGCGGTAACAGAAAAGAAATATGGATTGCCCTATCTTTAACAAAGATGGAAACCATGCCACCCCCACTTTCATATTATCTTCTTAGAAGGTATTTATTGAAAAATGTAGGTTTACTATAGCTAACGTGGCGATAAGATACGGTAAGACCATGAATAAAAGATGCTGGACTACACTGACTAAAAAAGCTCATTAGTAACAATAAAAACATGCAGAACATCCCGAAACCTCGCTCAAAAAGCAGCTACTGCAGTGTATGCCGCCAGAACTATGATGATTACCTCGCTGTAAGAATTATCTGACTCAGCATATCGATGGAATCATGCATCATAAAAAGATTAGTCAGTCATAGTTTAATCGCTACATCTTATAACTCGCAGATAGAAATGATCAATCAACAATGAGATTAGATGAGCAGTAGAAGTGGAGAAGTAAGATCATTAGACCAATGGAAAATCTATATCATATAGAAGGCTACTCTGATGATGTTGAGATTATTTCAAACCCATACAAACGGATAAAAACAAATGAGGCGCAACTGCAGCTTGAACAACCACAGATGATAACTGGACCAATGATTAGCCAGACTAACTGCTTTAAACCATTTTCATCGACCTATCAAGACCAAGTGAATCAATTAGCCCTCAACTACAGTAACTACAATATGAGCATGTTTATAAATCCTAATCCATACTTTAGTCTTTTCTCTTCGTTTAAAATTCCTTTTGAGCCTTACCTTCCTCTAAGCTACCTATCTTACTCATCCAATCTTTTCAATCAAAACAATCCTGCCCCAAAACAAATTCCTTGTATCGTAATCGATGAATGAAGATGTTTTAATGATAATTAGTCTTGTTTTATCATTTATCTGACTTAATATTTTTTTAATGTACTTAACTGACCTTCTTATATTATTATTCATAAAATCAAAATATATGATATTGAACATTGATAGGTATTTTTAAGCATTTTTTGGCAATTGCTGGTACTTTGTGATAAACTTTTAAGCAAATGTATATTTCATAAAATAAAGAAGACTGAAAAACAAGTGCTAAAAAATATTTGGTGACCAAATGATCCCTCAAAAGGATAAATTATTCAATTATTGATAAATATTTGAAGAGCATATCCGATTTAAATTTGCCTTTATTTTGTCAATTCAATACCATCAATAAACATCTATCTCCTTAAAGTCATGATATCTTCTCAAATTTTATCAAATACTTTGACACTTGACTATACAGGACAAGAGGATGATCAGTTCAGGAAGATCGTCTCAACACCTTAGACTTTATTAAACTGCAACACTACCGAAGCAATTGATCAATCAACATGCATGATGAGTCTTATACATGAGGAAATCAAATAAATTCCAGTTTATTTACTTCATTCGTTCATACTAGATGGAACCAACGTCTCAGAGAATATGCGAGCAGTACATTTTTTACAACTCAGAAAATCAGAAGTTTTCTCATTAAATAGTGTGAAGCAAAGCTCTATCTAAGATAAACCTGTGTCCTTGCCTGCTACTATGTCGATTTGTATTTTATGAACGGGGGAGTCGTGATGATTAAAGAGATTCAAACTTTGGTCATCACTTGTCTCATATTGGCCTCCAAGTTTAATGACAACATAAATCCTACTGCCTCTTTCAATATTTACAAGGCGAAGGACCTAGCAGCTTGGGAGATAAAATTAGTGAAGAGACTGAAATATTATTTAAATCCGCCAACTTATTTCAATTTTGCAGAAAGGATTGTTATCCTTTGGGATGAATTCCTTGATAAAGAACAGTCGTAGTGGACGAGGTTTACTAAAATTGAAAGTGAAATCAATTTACAATTAAGAAATTTTTACTAGCAACTTGACCTCATATATATGAGTAATTTTTTATTTATATAGCTTTGAAAAGTCTATCATACAAAGTGGAAGAATTAACTCTCAATCTGTTTTATCTCCACGTCAGAAAAAATTACCATGGAAATTTTAAAATTTTATCTTTACTATCTAAGAATGAGGTACAACTGTTGCTATTTAGTGCCTGAGAAAATGTTATCAATAAGATGAATTAACATTATTTTTTGAAAAATTTATTAAATTTTAAACCACCAAAGAGATACATTTAAATAAACAAATTGGTGCCTTTTTACTAGATTACGTATTTTGGTAGGCTGAAAAAAATGAATCAAAAATTATTATAAACAGATAATTTTTTGGCCCAATGCTAAAGTTAGATAGATTACAGACTCATCCCAAGGATAGTTACAAAATAATGAAAGAGTTAATAAAAAAAAATCATAGAGAGAAAAAATGATATTTCAATCAATCTATTAGCAATAGGTTACAATAGTTTTACAAAATAATAAAATAAATCATATTAAATGAATAAATCACTACAAAGATCTAAATCATGAAAACCTATAATTTTTTAACTTCGAGGCAAAAAAATATAGACTGATTTATTAATCATCTCCACTTTATTCCGATCATGAACATCTTTATTATATCTTAGTAATTATTTGATTAGATCAATAGACATCATAAAATAAGAAGAAGGACAGTGAGAAATATTAAAATGTTTTCGAAGTTTTGATTAATTTTTAAGATCAAACACAAAAATATATTAATAATATTTTTTTATTATAAGAGTTGATGATGATCAATAGATCTAACAATCTTTCTCTTTAACATGTCTCCTATTGCGATGCCCAATCTTATTATTAACAGTTGACCCCGCCATTTTTCCCACTGTCATTCTTGGAGTAGTATCTGGGAAAACTATTATCTTCTTGGATTTTTAATTAGGAGCAGATTTTATTATATTTCCATTTATTTTAGATGTACTCGGACTTGAAGGAAGAGGAGGAGTTGTTGATCCTTCCTTTTTTTTGAGATCTTCCCTCTTGGCCTTCTCTACATCGAGTATCGTAGGTTGCAATGTTTTAATTTTTTCCTAGACATGCTTAGTTTCCTTGTGAAGTACTTCACATCCATACACCTTGAAGACAATCTTTATAGTGAATTTAATACTTTAGCAGTGGTGAGATACTTCAGCAGGTTTTATGTGACTGTTTAAAGCTTGTGCAAATGTTTATAGTTAAACTGAGGATAGTTGGTCTTCTCAGTTATCTAAATATGTTATCAATTACCACCTCTGTTCTGAATTTTTGTTTTTGGTACTCAGTCAATTTCACTTCATATTCGGTAAAGATATCCTTGAAGTTAACAGCTATTTTAGCCGATTCAATAATTACCACATAATTTAGTTATTTACCTATCAGCTGTTATGGCTGAAATTCCTCTTATTACTCATCCATTTATTCACAAAGATTACGCTATCCGCTGCTATCAGTCGGAATGAGATTGACTACTAACTAACCACAATGTTAGTCTTCCCCAATTATTGGCAATGCAGCTGGATTGTCTAATATATAGGCTAATGTCTTCACGGAGAGAAATCCTCGCCCTATTAATGTTGGTTTCTCAGGATCCCAAAAGGGATCATTGGAGTTATCGACAATAGGAATTTGTCCAGTTTAAAAATACTGTTCAGCCATATCGCGAATGATGTAATAGCGATTGGTCAATGTTTATATGTCCCACCAATAGCTGTATCCCACATCTCTGTTGACTACTTTAACTAAGATGACTCTCTTCTTAAACTAAACATCAATATCTTCGTCATCCTAATCGTTTATGCTCATCTTGACGCACATTATAACATTCTTTTTAAACTATTTAGCTATCAGGTTAAGTTATATGCACTTTGGCAATGTTTTCAACAATTTATATTCGAGGTAGTGCTTTTCCTTAGACTTTTCTTTTTGTTGTGATTCGCTATCCTTCAGCAAACGCTTCTTTTTCTATATTTATTTTTATTTCTCAATGATCATAGCTTGCTCTTATCTCACCTTTTTTTAAAGTTAAATCATTTAGATCTGCTTAGATTCTTCTGCTTTTTTGCGAAGTTATTAACTTTACTTTAGAATTGCCTGCATTTAAGCAAGTTCTGCTTCTTTCTCGCGCAATACTGCCTCCATTTACTCCTTAATCTTTTGTTATTTCTCTTAGTTTATGGCTTTTTCAATCTGTTCCTTCTTTAGATATAGTTAATTTTGAGCAAATTACCAGTCAATCTTTTTGGCGTCGACTTCGTCTCTGGGCAAATTTTCAGGTATTTATACTAAAAACATATTATTGGTTCCAAAACTGATTCGATCTAAGTTGTATATCCTTGTTTATTTAATGATTAAATCACCATTCAAATAGCAACCTCCATCTTCAGTTGGTTAGATTGGCTGCATACAAAAACCTTCCTCATTTTTCGTTACGACTGCATGGAGTTGCCTGATACTAATGCCTCCAATTTCGATATTATTTGGAGGATTCATACCTCGCTTTCCGATTTTAGTGATTTAGTTGTCAATAGAATAACTGACCTTTCTACTGAGTTGAGGATCTTGGTTTAAATTGGTGATTCGAGGTTTGGTTAAATCTGTTGTAGCAAAATGATCAGACTCGTTTTCCTTTTTTATCTTCTATTTTGTAGTAGTTTAAGAGTCATTCATAACTTCATTGGTATATTTGAGCTCCGCTTCAGCATTTTTTCTTTCTTCAAGCATTTATGGAGTTATTCCAAGCGTCAATTTTTTAAACATTTCCTCCATTTTTTGTAGTTTTTCTCTTAGTTATTACTTCTCAGCCGTTAAAGTTCTTATGAGTTTCTCAGTTTCACTTTCATTAACAACTGCTTTGTTTTGTATCTTTTTAGCTTGATCTGCATAACGTAGAGTCGAAAGAGTTTATTCATAGTTATCTGTCGCTGGGGAAATAGCACATATCATCAACGTTTTTGAATTACCTCCAAGAGCGTTTTGAAGGATTCTTGTAAGGCATGAGTCTCGATAGGGCACCACTGATCCTTTGCCCTTTCCCATTGCTTTGTCAGCCAAGCAACTTATTACTAGACCTAATACTGATAAACTTTTATTGATGCCCGCTGCCTCTTTTAATCTATCTCCAGTGGCGCCAGTTTTACCCACTTTTTAGCTACCAGCAAGATCAACCAAATAGATAACTGACAATTTCTCTTTCTTTTTATTGTTTTCACTGATATCTATTTGCTTAAACTCAATGGAAATGATGGTGTGAGCTCTGCTTGAACTCGCATTCATTTAAGTGGCTGCAATGGAACGATTTCTTCCTCCATCCTCCATCTTTTTCTCAATGGCCTTGTATGTGTCCACAAAATGCTTTGACATCCCCTCAACATAGATGCCGAGTGTTTTATGCTCTCTGATTTTATGTCCCTCTTTGGGTCGTTTGTCAATAGGAATTAATAAGTCTTGAACTTTTTAATTATAGATTTCCATCATCGAAATGTTCACTTCATATTACTTGTGCTTGTCCTCATTCTTGGCTATACGGGTGAAAATTTCCTCGCAGGAAATAGGCACAATTCCCTATGATAAACAACAAAGATACTTTATTTGCTCCATAGCCCACCATTGAATACGATTTACCTGCTCCCGTCTGCCCATAGGCGAAGAGGCAGCAGTGATAACCTTGCCATGCATTAGTGAGTATTTCCTCTCCGACTTGGCTGAAGACATGCTGCTGATCGGCATACTTATCATCAATTCCCTTAAAGTAACCATTTTCATCGGGTTCGAATGAATCATGTGACCAGAAGGAGTAATCAAAGGTGAAATCACGGGGTTTGTCAGGGTGCTCCTCATCGATCAAACGTGTCATATTGCCAACCATGTCTACGCAAAGTCTGCAATTCAGGTCGTTCTCTCTTTGGTTGAACGGACGCACTCTTACTCCTACCTTCACACTCATTAAATTAAAGTTATATTGCCATGCCACATAATCTGATAATATATTTAGAGATCATTTAATCATTTTATCATGGAACATAATTCTGTCAGCTGTTTTTATATTAGAGAATTTTTGTATCTTCTAAATTGAAGAAAGAGTACGTGCTGGTGATGCGTGCTTAGATTGCTAGACAGTCTGAAGACTATAGATTACGGCAACGAGTTTCAGCCTTCAAAATGTTTACAAGCCCCTTGCTTTCGTCGATCTTGATACTAATAATATCACTAATTCCCATTTCTAATAATAATTGAATTGTTTCGGTGTCGCTTGACCTCAATATGTTGTTTAGTTTGAAAATAGAGATTACCTACATTATCTTGATAATACTTTAAGACCTTGGAATGCAGTCAAAATGGTTAATTTTTTAAGTGTTCTCACTTGTTTGTCTGATAGTTTCGGTAATAATTTTTACTGGCTTAGATATTATTTGTAAGTGCCTTTGCTAAACAATTTGAGCAGATTAATATTCTATGGTTTAAGAGTGTTGATCTAAATGAAAATAGTGATACCTGACTGTGGGACAATAGTGATTAAAAGTTGTGGTTTTCGCCCGAAGAAGTAACATCACTGACAAACGAGTCAAGCGACAAAGATGATAGATTTTTGGAATCTTCGAGTAGGGACTTTTGCTTCATTGTTTTTATAAATAATACTTGATATGATGAGTATTACATGCGATATCAACACAACATAATTGAAAGAGTCCTTTTTATATATCACTATCATAATTCAAGTATATTTAATTCGAATTCAATACCAGACAGAATTGTTTCACTTTCTGTTGGCAGCTATTTTATATTCATTAATATAGCATTAGCAATGTTACGAAGAGATAAACCATTAACCGATAAGATTAACGATATTATCGCATAAGAACTGCCCGCTGATCAGCGCAATAAGGGAAGGATTGCCTCTCTAGCTCCGTACCTAGCGGAAATAGAGGTACTTTTCCTTTAATTAAGCGAAGGAAAAAGATGCGTTCGATTCGGGAGCGATCCAAAAAGAATCTAAACGAAAGCTCATCAAAATCATTTCGAATCAAGGAAAAGAGTGTGACTTCATTACAGAAGGAACTATTTAATCATACAAGAGATGTTAGTAGCAACAATAATGTTTCGCGTCGGAATGAAGATAAAGTACATCGAGAACGGAAGACCAAGTCTGTACAACGACAACATTAAATGAAATTTTCCAAAACTATTTAGAGCAAACCCACACTTTCACATAAGGTTAATAGCGATTTTTTCAACGATTTATATGCGCGGATTAAGGGAAAAATATAGAGATAACGAGAGAAGGGGAAAGAAAAAGTGAATGAGACAGACAAATAGAAAGATATATCGAAAGCCAAAGAGAAAGAGAAAGCCCTAAGGCGCAAGCAGTTTGAAACATTCGAATAGCATCGTGCTCGCTCATAGCAAGCAGGAGAATTAAATATGTATAAGATAAGTATTTATCTTATTATCAAGGTTGTACAAATGTAGCCAACGTCAATTGTGACTCAAAAAGAGAACCTTCGATCGACTTAAAGAAAAAGACATAAAATATGCCTGTTAAAAAGGGAAATTTCAGGCGAAACAAATATGAGGCTTTACATTCATCAGTGACAACGAATAATATGGAAGCAAGCAATATCAATAGATAACAATTGCAGCATCAATCAGACAGTCGAATAATCCTTGACAAAAAATAATCTAACGCCACCATAAATATGGAAATGGATAAGTTAGCAGAGAGGGAGATGTCAACTTTCTATCAGCAAGTAGTTAATAAGGAAATGCATCGAAGTATTGAGAAGTCGACTGAAAAATACTTCAATTATGAATCATATAGGCCAACAAAGTCGAAACATGATATAGAAAGTATAAAACTTCTTATTCAGTTTATCTTAGCACTTTCACCAATCCTTCTCTGCAAAAAGTATCAAAAAGCACAAATTAAAAATCATAAAAAAATAAGGATAAACTTTTTTCTTCCCTGAACCAGCAAGGAGAAGCTCAGAGCAATGAGTTGTTGAACTATGATTTTGATTTTAAAAATGATTAAAGTGATTGCAGTAAAATCAATGAAATCAATGATGCATAATTGGAGTAATCGACGTTCAACCTCAAAAATGAAAAAGACGATTTTTAAAAGCAAAGAAAGCAAGTTGAGATTGATCATTTTACAAAACCTGCACCTTAGCTGGACTGGAGTGAGGACGACTGTAAAGTAGATGAAATTTGATAGTTTTTTCATAATAACCTAAGAAATGTTTGCCGTTGTAAATTTTACTTTTTTACTTGTTTTCTGTAAATCCGAAAGACAAAAAGATAATTAGTTATCCAATAAAAATGAATATGACTCAAATTTTTGTTACAAATCAACCTCTGCACCAAAAGTGGGATATATCATTTTTATATGTTTATTCCCAATTCATAATTTTATTATTTTGTATAATTCAAATTGATAAATGAGGAGTTATAACGATTACAAAAAAAACAAGTCTTAAAGTAAGTCGTCTTGAAATTTAGGCAGTGAATCAGATGTCTCAGATAACGAGGATAAAGGCAGCCCACCTCAAAATGTGGCTAAAATTATAAAAACCAACAACATTCGCAAATAGTATGAGCATTAATCGGAGTCAGAGTAGTCGTCACTGAGCGAATAGGAAGATTCAGGTCCAGAATAAGATCAATAGTTAAAAAAATAAACAACTAAGCTCACCAGTAAGTACCAGATGATGCGACACCAAGATTAATCTGATTCGTAAGACTAGTAAGAGGAAAGTAGCATAGATCAAATTTAATAAAGAATCAAAACCCTTGAGAAAAATTTGTAGATGAAGATTGATAAACATAAGATGAGACCTGACGACAAAAAAGGAGAGTAGAAAATTGTTAATGAAGTAGCCAAACCTATAAAAAATGCAAGTTCGCCTCCACTTCCAAAAAAGTTTGAATTAAAAGCTCCAGCAACTTCAAAGTATAGCTAAGAGTCTAAAATTCATAATGAAAATAAACATAACAACCACAAATTAAATATTTAAAAAGATATTCCAGTTTCAGTTTCAAAATAACAATAAAATAACACTGAAGAGATAGACTAAGAATAAAAAAATACAAATTAAATTAAATAGATAAAGCAATCACCGAAAAAAAAGCCCAAAGCTTAGCCTGAAATATCTAAAAGCAAAGTGTCAAGTGTTGGCGATAAAGAAGATAAAAAAAGAACTAATAGTTCGAACAATAATAAAAAATATGTTGACATTCAGGCTAACTACAATCTAGCTTTGGAAAAAATTAATCAACTAGAACATACTGTTGATAAGCTCAAGTATGATCTTCATTATGTAGACAATAAAATAAAGAGTTGAAGAAAACTTTAGCGCAAAAACAGAAGAAAAAGCCTAATGTTGAGCTTGATAAACTAAGAGAAATTTGTGAAAATAAAGATGAGAAACTTTAAAAATAAATCTAACTGTTGTAAAGCAAATTTTATATAGAAAAGTGATTGAGACTCTCCAATCAAAATTAAAAAAATCAATCCAAAAAAAGATGCGTAAAAACAAGATGGGAAGTGCTTCTCTATTGCACAAAGGCCTTCCATCAACCCTTAATTGATTAATATGACTTTTTAATGCAAGAATAATTTTATTAATGAGATATAACTGATAAATAAATTCAAACTAATACAGTATCTGATCGCCCATCATTAGAAAAAACTGATGATATTAAGTAAATATTAAAGGATTAATAACTATTTTAAAAATTCTAATAAAGTAATTCATTCTGCTAGGTTAACTCCATATTTCTCTCTCATATATTGAAAAACAGGTAGCCATAGAACAGCGTAAAAGGTATGTGTTAATGTCTCTGTGATATAGCCCTTATAGAATCCTGTAAAACCCTCTCGCTGCCACAATCTCTTGACCATATAGCTGAAGACAAGTTTTTTCTTTGTAGTATCAACTAATGCATAACGCGTTATCAAAACTTCAAGTGGGTTAACCAGGGTTGTCGCAATCACAGCAGATATAATAGCATTGACAAAAGATGCAGCATGTCCCCCATTTACGTAATTTAGCATTTCAAATACTTGGAATTGCACTGCTGTATATAATGTTTTGGTAGCAAAGTATATCCTCGTTGATTTGTAAAAACGCAATATTCCCTATTGTTTTTGAATTTCGCGTAGTCCCACCATTGCGGAAGAGTATTGATACTATTCAGTGTTCATCTAAATTATAGTGGTAGTACTTGTATGCGTGTACGCACTGTATCAAAGGGTAGCTCTAAAACAAGAGCTGCCATCTAAGCGATACTGGAAGCAAAAAAGGGAAATATAAGTTTTATTTCCTTATGGTCTGTGAGTCGATCAACAATATGAGAACTGGCTCTCATTAGATTTTCGTAAATGTAGACGTAGAGAATGGTCGGAACAAATGAATGAGGAAAAGTCAGACTGACTCCCCGATATAATCCCATGCCTTATCGTTTGACTGAATCCAGCATAAAACGTATAGTGCCAGTTTTGATATTGGTTCTGCTTCCCTTGAGGCGTGTGGAAATGGTATCGATGGGATAGAGGATAAGATCTCCTAGCCAACAAAAAAATCCGGATGCTGCCGCTGTGATTCCTTGATTAAAGTAGAGATACCTGGCTTGAATTATGCCTCAGTCATGAATTAAAACTAATATGATTAAAATCATAGATAGTTTTTAATATGGTATTCATTTTTCATTTCTTTATAAGAATATCAATAATCAAAAATATAGGAGTAATAATATCATTGGATGCGGGATTCAGGAATTTGACGACTGCGACCCATCACATACTCGACGAAGTTCTAACGCAAACGACTTTCCATGAAGTTGTCACGAAGGCGAGGCTTACTTGCTTTAAAAGAATTTAGCGTTTATCCCATATCGCCAGAACGTTGACCACGCAATTATTCATTGTCGTGAACAGGAAGATACTCAGCCACTTAATTTTTTAAACCATCACTATGGATCTACTCTGTAATTTTTAAGGTCGGCTGTCCTTCGCCTAGATACGATAATCTAGCAGGCCGATCTTCGGCTTGTGCGAAGATATAGTACCTGCCTTAACTGAAACTGCACTAAAAGAAAAGACTCGATTTTTGTTTCTATTTAGCCTGGCCCACCAATTTGAGAACTCTTGATTTTTCTTCGCGATACAAAAAAGCTTTCAGAGGCCCACTTTAACCTAAATAAGAGAGGGTGACGCATCCTTGTCCCTCTTCAAAGAAGTCTAGTTAAACTACTGAAATTTGTCCTTGATTTCCAACTCCTAGATCAATATGTGCGAAGTTATGGTTGATTCGGAGTTGAAGAATTTAGATTTTACTAAACTCTTGCACAAATTTAGACAATCTCACCCAAAAGCTCTATTTAGTATCCTGAGAAAGTTCGATTAAATTTTCCTCTTCTGCATTGGCTCTTCTGATTGAAAGAATATAATAAATAGATTATCTTCCTTTTTCTTATTTGATTTTATCCCAGTTCTTCTAGGCATGAACGATATAATTTTTACGTTGGCATTCTGTTATCAATTGAAGAATCTTAATATTTTTTAAAGGGTCTTCTTTGACTCGCACATTAATTGCATTGCAACCAGTTAGCAAAGTAAATAATTTAGCTGAGTCTGCCTTCTATAGTTCCTCATATCCTCCTAAGGCATAGGCAACAGCCTTTTCGAGAACATTGACCCACATTTGATTCCCTAAATTAAATAATGTCTACCTTTATGCACGGTATAGAGAGGATTGCCTTCAGTATCAACTTTTATGTTGTCGTCCAAAATAAAACACTACCACTGATAGTTTTTGCAAAGCCATACTCCCATTGGTCTATCCTTCAGTGTTCCTTTTGCATTTTAGAAGAGTCTGGTCAGCAGCCAATCGCCTTTTTATGAAATAATTTCAATATTTTTGAGCAATTTGGTGAATCGGGTTGTAATTAATTGTACTTATAGGCTTTTTTCACTAAGAAGGATTCCGCCCCGATAAACTTCATCCAGTTTAACAACAGCTCCTTCCTCCTTGATAATATCCTATTCACAGCCATTTATGATATTTTAAAATTTTATAGTCTGTTATGCCTTATTGTGACTATAAATTTTATCAAGTATTCTGGCTCTCAAAACTTATTTCTTTGATTTTTTGCCGCTAACTTCAATTTTTTTACCCTCCGTCAAGAAATTATTGCGAACTGTGCCTTAAAATTCTGAGTTATGAAGATCTTCTATATTGTCGATTTTATTGAATTGACTATTAATCATTAATGGTTCTGTTTAGTTTGGGAGACTTAGATTATTCCTTGCAATCAATACAGCTTATTGCTCAGTGTATGAAGGAACTTCAGTTTGGATACTAACTTCATTTGTTAACTATTTTTGAACTCCAATTTACTTGAATTTATGATCTTTGGGTTGGCTATAAACATTATCTTAAAGCTTAAAAGATGATAGAACACTCTTTTTTTTTATTAGAGAATTTTGTTTTCCCGAAGAGGGAGATTTAGTGGCAGATTATATTGGAGTTGAACTTTGAATCGGGAAAGGTTGAGTCTAGGATGAAGCTATTTTTTAAATAGCAGGTGATTAAGGATGATCTAAATTTTTGCCCAATGAATTTTAAGCCGAAACGAGAGTAGTTGGCTTTTAAATATTAGCAGAGAGAATTTGATTTGGGGGTTAAGTCTTAGTTTCTATACTTGATAAAGCAGTTATCTTTGATTTATTGCCTTTATTTTATTTCTATGCATTTTAAGTGGCTGGAGAAATTGTTTATTGATGATTTTTCTTGAGCTTTTTTTTCCTCAATTTTGATTTCTACTCATTTTTAGTAGTCTGGCCGTCTTTTTTTGTTTTTAATTTCTTAGCTTTAGGAGCATTGCTTTATTGACATTTTTTATCAGTTGAATTATTGGTTTATTGATTTAGGATTTTATGATTTGCATTTAACTCAAAGACTTCGCTCTTTTTTTATACTGGGGCATATTACTACTTGAATTACTATGAAATAACGGCTTGGATCACTATTTCTTTAATGAAAAGCATATATTGATCGATAACGTTCCCTTCTGGGTCAGTTTCAATACTGTTCTATCTTTATTGTTAACTTTATTTAACTGGTTCGTTGTCTTCCTCAATTTATGAGCTTGATAGAGCCGATTCAGCTTATTCTTGCTCCGGGTCTTATGAAGTTATTGGCTAATATTGAGCAAAAGTAAGCTCTGCTTCACCTTCCTCACTATCAATTTAAGGAAATTATTAGGAAGCCAAGTTTATATTTTCATTGCCTTATAAGTTCATCTAAGATATCTTTTCACCAGTAGTTTATTTGCTCATTTGAACTCCAATTTTAATTTGTAAAAATTGTCCATACTCACTTGCAACAATTTTTTCCATTTCCTCATCAGAAATATCTTCAGTTCTATTTTACTAGATGTCTTCCTCTTATTATTACTCTTTGCTAATTATTTATGCAGAATGAGCATGCTAATTTTAAGTTTACTGAGCTGTTTTATAAATAATATTTGATTCTGAGTTTTATTTATCGATGATTTGATCTTTCTTTTACATTAATTTTTACGAATTACCTTACTCTTATAGATTATTTTGTAGTTAATTATCTATGGAATTCTTTTTAAAATTCTTTTGGCTATCTTCTAGTTTTTCCTCCTCATTACGTTAAAATTGGGAATTATCTTCAATGTCTTAATCGGTATTTAATTTCCATCCCTCAATGGTTTAATATTTGACATCTCTATCTGCTTTCACTCTTTCTTCAAGACTGACATTTTAATTATCCTCCTGAGAATTTTAAGTTTACTTTTAAATATTTTACACTTAATCTGATCTTTCTTATTCATTCTAATTTTCTTAATTCTACATATGATTTTAATTCTCTTCATTTTAAACGTGCTATTAATTGTCTATATTGTTCTAATTTTATTATTGTGAACTCTCCTCTTGCTTGCTTTTTTCATTGTTTTATTATTAATTTCCATTTGTTTCACTCACTTAATTTTATACGTTCATTTGTCCCTCTTCTTCATTTTCCTATTCGGCATCCCCCTACTATTCATCTCCTTATTCTGCTTCTCCTTCTTCTCCTTATTCTCCTTCTCTTTATTATTACTATTCTTCTTCTCCTTACTATTCTCCTTGTTCTTCCTGTTGCTCATCATCTTCTTCTCCTTAATTTTCTCCATCATTTGCTAATCCTTTTTGCTGTCTTCTCGATATTTCCTGAGGCTCATACTATTATGAATTATCAAAAAGTTTTGATTAAGCAAGTTATTTCCCCTCTTCATTTAATTATTTTTTTTATGTTTGAGGTCTGAGCTATAAATTATTGTCAATAATTTATTTATTAAATTCTGCTTTTTCAGAATTGTTTCGATTTCTTTATGTGTTGGTCTTTACTCCATTGAAGGACATTCCCTCCGCTTTATAATATCCCAGTGCTTTTCTCATATTGTTTTCCTGCCTCGTTTAGTTTTTTTGCAGTTTTGGAGATTTGGTGCCAATAGTTTTCCCTTATTGTTTTGTTTCTCGATTACTTTGTGGATTTTTATCCTTCATAACTACCTTGCTCGTCGACTGTTTTTATGTTTAAATGTCTTAGCCTGGAGGATTCTGCTAAATCATATCGTTATTTGTTTTATTATTTCTTTTAATCTTGCCAAATTGAGATTTTTCAGCCGGTTTTTGTTCCTGATTTTTTAATCTTTTTGCCTCGCTTCCACATGACTTCTATCTCTGAGGTGTAGATGTCTTTTGGGGCGTCGACATCTTCTGGGGTGTAGATACCTTTTGAGGTGTTGATATCTTCTGCGGAGATGATAATTTCTGAGGAGTTGATTAGCTTGGATTTATGATTTGTTCTTGTATCTTTTTAGGTCGAATCACTATTTATTTATTGTTGATTATTTTTAATTTACTGGAAGATTATTTTTCTATTTTTTTTGAAACTGGATTTTCTCTTTGATTTATCATATGCTTTTACTCATTTGGGTCATGATCTTTTGGCTGTTTTTAGATTGGATTTGCTTTCGAATTTACAAAATTTATTCTTTCTTTTTTCACTTACTTTTTTATTTTTTATGAAGGACTCACATTATCAAATTTATTAATTACCTGAATCTCCTTTTTTTAATTACAGTTACTAGGAATGTTTTTGTCTATTGGCACTTTTTTTGTCTTTATCTCAATTTTTTTATCATGACTAGCTTTGTTTTCCTGCAGTTTCTTTGTCTTTACTTATGCATTCTAAGGAGAACCAGAGTGATTGGCTGATGTTTTTTTGATTAGCAGATCTTTTGCAATTTGTGGACTATTATTATCGCCCGTAGTTTTTCGGATGAGTGCTAATTTTTATTATCTAGAAATATTATCTTGAATGCGAATTACCCTTTATCTAAACAATTTTTAATTTGACTGTTACTTCTTATTTTTATTCTTGCTTTGCTGAGCATACTCATTTTTCTGAGTGTGTTCGGAAATATTTTGATGTTTACTTGTTTGCTTACTCTCCATGGGTTCGGTCACTTATTTTATCATAGAATCATGCTTTTAGACTACTTTGTTTTTTCTAGTCTGAGAAAGCTATGAAAAATTACTGAATCTTTGCTTTGAAGTTGCATTGCTTAAAGTATGCTTGGAGGTATTGATAGAATCATGGCTGTCTTGCTAATATCCACCATAATATTTAAATATTTCTTTTGAGCTAAATTAAGAAGATTTTTCCGAGCCATTTTTGCTTTTCTTTCTAAGCCTCTCTTCTTTATCATAAGGATTGTAATGAGTTGGAGAAGATTATTTCCAATCTTTGTGTCTTCTAAGTTGTTACTGAATGTTATTGATGCGATTACTTATCTTTTGTATATCAACCTTAACATTCTTGCTAAAATTATTTTTATCAATTTATATCTTGTTATTGTGATTAGGATTATTTGCATTGCTCTGCCTGTTGGCCATTGATCTCAAAGCATCCATACTCATAGCGTTTATACTTTTTTTAACCAATTTTGTTGTTGTGGTGGTCGGCTGCATATCCATTTATTATGATTAGATCTTTGATCGTAACCCAGTAATCTTTCCTTTATAGAAATTGTCTTCAGTCTTCACTTTAACTTCAACTGGATAATCTTTACTAATATATTTTTCTTTTGTGGAGTATTTTGGTTGTTGTTTGTCCTATCCCATAACCAAATTTTTTGGACGCCGATCAAGACTTCTCTATACCTTTGGTTTAAAAGTCAGCACATTAGCAGATGGAGATTGAGAATGTGCTTGACTATATTCTCCATCTTCTGAAGAATCTTGCTGATCCTCCTAACCTTGAGAAGGCCGTTACTTTTTTTTTAATAATCTTCTATTTTTGCTGCTAAACTGTTTAATTAGTTTCCATTCGCCATATATGCGATGCAATTTTTAGTTTTTTTAATGCTAATTGTAAGTCAAATATTGTTCTAATTTATTTGTCTTGTCCATCAACTGCATCTTATCTTTTGGTTCAGCCTCCCGCTTAGGAAATGGTTTTTATTCTCTTTTAAAGCTCTCAATAAGCTGCTTAATTTTAGCCTTATCATCAGAAGGTTAATTTTTGTACTAGAACTCTCTGCCCCGAGCCTGAATATCTTGAACTCTATTTTCAAAGTTAATAAATTTGTTCTCAAGAGAGCTCATTTGGTCCTAGAATTATTGCATTTTATTATTTTTCTTAATATTTTTTTCTTGAGTGCGCTGGGTTGCAGCCAATCCATCCTCGATCATCGCGTTTTCTTCTTATATGCTATCAAGTTTTATAATCATTTCCTTTTTACCCTGTTATTTGAGCATTAGCCCTCTTGTTTTCAACATTTCTTTTAGTTTCGTCTCACTGAAAAGGTCTTTCACGCGAATCAGTTCTTCGCTTTTTTCAGTTTTTTCTCGACTTTACACTGGCCCTGCATCCGAAAACTGTTTGCATGACAATTCAGACTCTTGCTTCTCAGTGAGATAGTCTTTGTCCTCGAATTTGTTTTTAGGTCGGTACATTTTGAAATGATCTGTTAAGGTGAAACCTTTGGGTTGTATACTTGTTCCAGCGATATGTTCATCAGTAGAATCTAAAAATGAATTGTTTGTTGAATTCTTTTTGGTCTACTTATCTTAGAAGGTTGTCTTTTAGATTTTTGGGGATGGAGCCGTCGGGTCGGCAATACTATTAATTTTACTAACAATAGCGGCAAGGTTGGGCCAGGTATGCGAATCCTTTTTGGAGAAGACTGTCTCTCCTGCAAAGCGTACCTAGAAAGAACCTATCTGTGGATATACCACATACTTGTTAGTGTTGGCATCGATGTATTTATTCTCTGCAATTTTAAAAGGGATTAGATGTGGAGGGACCATGTTGCCTATGACTTCGAAGGTTGGAAGATACGTGGCACATAGATCACAGACTGTATGTGAGGCTATTTACATTTCAGGAAAGTGTCGTGGTATTTGGCCTAGTCGTGGTGTGTACACCAGCTATGGGTGTCGCATGCGCGGCAATACTAAACAAAAATGGCGTTGCCATCGCTTCGAGACTTGGTTGTCATCGAACCGCTTCTATTTCGATCTAACTTTAAAATGTATTCCCAATCACAAGCAATGTTCATTCATCACAATGCAATTGATTCAATTCAATAGAGCATCAAGCAACATTTGGACCTGTAAAATAAGCTAAAAATTAAGGCATTTATGAACTATTTTATAAAAATATTGCTAGTTTACTGCTAAAAATAATTATATTTATTTGGGTATATTACTTCGGCTATTGTTGGATTTAAGGCCTTCAATGAGTTGATAGGCTATGCATTGAATCATTGCGATTTGATTTACAATTAAGCTTTGAATTATATTTTTTTGATAATGGTATTCTATATGAATACAAGCTCCATTTGATAAAATATAAAATAGATGAAACTGAAAGACAAATGCGATCACTATCTAACTGATGTAGTAAATTCAAACATAATTAGAATAGCAAAGAATTTACCCTGTCAATTGAGTTTCTCAGATTAAATTATACTCGAACAAATAACTTAATATGAAACAATTTTATACTATTGAGGTATACATACTATCTCATTTTAAAACATCATCTTTCTATTTTATGTATTTTCAATTTTATAACTTTGGTTTCAGGACAACTCACTACCCAATTCACAAATCATAGTCTGGCTTTATTTTTATTTTTTGCATCGTATTCTTATTATCGAAATAGGCAAAAAACAATGATAAGAGTAGTCAGCCTCGGCACACCACAACTGAGTACTATTAAGACTATTACTCAAATCCTTCCTCTCTCTCAAAATCAGATTATCTTGCTCGGCTACTCAACTGACTCTCTCAAACGTATAGAGCTCGTCTATGAAATTTATGATGTCGATACAAAGCAGACCATGCGAACCGGCATAATAAGTAAATTTGGAGTGATATTTCTTACTAACTATGTGAGCTACGATGAAAGTGGTAGTTTCTTAACATTGGTAAGTGCAATGGGTACTCGACGTATAGTAAGATAAACCTTCCAGGGAATTGAGGCACGAACAATCATTCGGGAGGTTCAATTACAGAGGTTTTAGGAACGAGCTAGTAGTGAGAAATTTTCACTCTACTACTCGTCAACAAATATTCGTATATATCTACTAGAACAATTACAGTTTGGAGAGGATTAGCATCAAATGGTAATTAGAATCTACGCTTAAGGGATGGAGGTAGGCTATTATCGAATAATTTTTCTTGAGCAGATACCAAGGCTGGTTTGGTCCCCGCAGCATATTGTTCTTGCGTCGAATAAAGAGGTGACAATTTATAAACAAAACTTCGAGCCCACCTATTTCACTTTATAAAACATGGAGCAATTTAATATCCTAGGTTTCTATACAGATTTTATCCTGCAATTAAAATAAAATCTATCAATATTCACAATGAGTTTGAGCGGAGTCATTCGTCCATTGCTGGAGGAGGCAGTTTCTGATTATAACTTTACCCCTCAGTTTTTATACTTCTTGCTATCTAATAAAGCCTAATCGTCCATCATCATAAAAGTGTTTCGGATTGGTCCGTAAGGTATCAAATATCAATAAGAAATATAGAATTCAGCTGCTTCTAAAATTCAATGTACTAATAACGAGCAGGTTGTTCTGATTACTTGATTAATATTTTTATATGGCCTACTTATTTTTAACGAATGAGCTCTATTCTATAAGCGGTGTTTCACAGTTTGATATTTATGAATGGTGTGAAGAATTATTATTAATTTTAACTACTAATCTGAGCGGGCCCTAATAGTATTATAGTATGGACAGATCAAATCACCAGAACTACAACTATGTTGACCTAATTAGTAGCGAAGAGGATTAACAATAACCTCCAGCCCAAACTCAACAAGAAGACATTTGGACTTTGTCAATTCAGACAAAATCACTGAGTATTAAAAATGACAAAATAAGTATGTAGCAAAATAAATTCAATACCCGTTCGGCTATCGCAGCTAAATAAAATCGATTTTGCTATGAAGATGTTTGTGGCTTCAATATTTTAAAAGTAGAACCTGTTTTACATAGGAGACTAGTGGTATTGCTCAGCACTTCTTTACTTTGAGAGATTACATTCAACAAACCAAGAAAAATATGCTCTTCATTTTTGGTCCATCTGGCTGCGGCAAAACCATAATGGTGACTTCTGCTCTCAGTGACAATAATATACCTTATTAATTTGCTTCTACCAAAGTGAAAGAAACATAATAAGGATAGTTGTGCTATGAGGATAGTATTGATATCATTCAGCGATTGCTTGCTAGTAAAAATATGATTCACCAGCAAGTATATTTGTTCAAAGAATTTCCTATCGCCTGCGCTGAATCTTCCCAGGCTTATTGCAAAAAACAAAAATCCTTTAGATAAAATCTTTACGAGTTGATTGGAAATTGTAGTAACCGTAATAAGTATGTCTTCATTCTCAACTCTGAAATATATAGTTCTTTTACCATTCTCAGTGAAAATTCAGAGACTAGAGCAATTGGCAAGCTTTCTAATGCCACCATTCTTAAGATGTAACCGTATGGCATGCGAGAGATGAAACAGATCATTGACCATTTTATCAAAATTTATCCTATTTACAGTGGGACAATAGAAGGCAGGAATTTAGATTAAATCATAACTGAAGCAAACGGCGATGTTCGTAAGGCACTTCATCTAATTTATCATCGAAAAATAAGCTAAAATGCCAAATCTATTGCTTTCAAAAGCACCAACAATGGTTATATTAAATTTTACCAATAGATCAATCAGAATACAATCCATAGTAAAAATAAAAGTAAAATTAAAAGTAAAGTGAGCAATTTAATGAAAGGAGGAACTAAGAAAGACCCTGACCAAAAATAAGAGCTGAAAGTAACCATTTTCCATATGTTGGGTAAATTTCTGTATGGCAAGCGCGCGAACATTTACTATGATCCTAACGGGAAGAAGAAGAATAACTAGCCATCCGCTTATTACACTGAAGATGAAATCAATCAGCTTGATCCTCCTTTCTATTTTCGACCACTTGAACTACTAGATAAATCACATGTCACTACACATGTATTCACAGAGTAATTATTCCTTCATTCAGGTTGCTTGAGGAGAATTTTTTATATCGATTTGGCAAAGTTAGGGACATTAGTAATATGTATGGTATGTTTCGATATTATGATTCATACCTGGTGGATGGTTTGAATCGATTCGAACTACTTGATCAGATGGAACCGAACTTACGGGAGTTACTTGCTTGGGGAATTTTAGTGTATAATAAGAATAGTTTTCGTGATAAGGCTATGTTTAAGATAAAAAGATCCCGACAGCTTGTCATCAACAAAATTATTGATCGAAAAAAGCAGCTATTGAGAACCTATTTTGTAAGAAATTCCATTTATGGGAGATATTGTCTTAGGGATATCATTCGATTGGCCTACTGTCTAAAAGTAGAAACATCAAAACAACATAACTATGGGTTTTACTTATAAAAACTGGTTTAAATAGTATTCAACGGTAGCTACAAAAGAGAAAATCAGCCAGGTGGAGAGATAGACAGTAAGATAAGCGTTATGTTGGAGTAATAGGAGGAGGAGAGTGTATAGAACTGTAACTCTCTTAATAAGATTGACAGTTTGATGATAAAGGAAAAAAGTAAAATAGAGAGGATCGCAAAACTGATTATGGAAGATAGCGATGAATCAGATATAGAATCTGACTGAAAGATGATTTATTAAAGTGATATTAATTTAAAATCTCCTCTATTACTATTTGATAAAATTATTAACTATTTTTAGATTTGAACAAATATTTTGAAATTAGATAAGTACAGCAAATAAAATTGAGTGATATTTGTGAGATAGTAATTATATTCTAAATTAATGCTTAAAGTGGCCGGTATTGCTTTAGCAGTATTATTGATACTCTTCCAATTCTTTGGGACATCAGGTCTTCTTGTTGTTATCAGTGTACTGGTTGTCTTGCTGGCTCTAATCTATTGGAATCAAAATAAAATTCTCTACATGCCAAGTATTGTTCATTACATATAGGAATACCTGAAACAACTCTATCGCCTTCCGGTAATCCCTTTGGCTATAAACATCCATCAGAGCAAGGGTTAGATACGTAAGATGTTGCAATTGTTACACTTGATAACATTGTCCTTCGAGGTTGGCTTATCAAAAAAGAGAGTAGCGAGCGCCTCATTGTCTATTTTCATGAAAATGCAGGAAGTAATTCTACAAAAATACAGATATTGGGTTTAGAATTCCATTCATGAAAAATATTATGCACAGGACTAACTCTGATGTACTGTTGGTTGCATATCGGGGATACTCAGATAGTTAAGGAACTCCTACATAACAAGGATTACAGCGAGATGGGTAGGCCATTTTGTAATGGGCTATTAGCTATAAAAATAAGACTTCCGCTGAAGGTAAACCTAAAGGTCTTTACCTATTGGGTCGCAGTTTAGGCGGGGCAGTAACAATCTATATTTCAACAAAGTAGGCAATTAAAAAGTAGATCACAGGCTTGATTCTTGAGAACACATTTACATCAATAAGTGACATGGTGGCCGCTCTATTCCCAGTCCTTTCGTATTTCAAATTTTTACAAACAAACTTTTGGAAATCAATTGAACGAGTTCCTCTTATTGAACAACCTGTATTGTTTATTCGTTCGATGCGAGACTAAATTGTGCCAACTCAACAGATGGCAGAATTGATCAAGAACACAAATGGGTGTAAGTTCAAGATTTAATATCAAATTAAGAATGGAACGCATAACATGGCATGGGAGTATGAGCCTGAAACTTATTTTGAAAAATATTTACAATTTTTTAAAGAGATTGAGGGCCCTGCCTCAGATTGATAGCTTTATATATAAGCTTCATAAATTATATAAGAATGATTATCACATCTGATGTCCGTCAATTGGTTTTCTGGTGATTACCTTCTCCGCCACTGTATACTCTCGTCCTTCAAACAAGGCTCCAAAAGCGGCAATAACGAAGGTGGGGATGCTGATGGTAACCATATTAAACACAAACAGCAAGGGATACTCGAGAATTCTTAAAACTGATTCGTTTTATAAGTTGTATAGCAATGTGGTGGCTCTGCGTTTAAGAATGAAGTAGATGAAGTAGGTAAAGTAAAAGCAAAAGGTGGCATAAGTGAAGAAATAGCCGGTATAGGTTTCGGAAATTAACTCAGGTGAGGCCTTAGTGTATTTGAATAGAATCTTTGATTCATAGGTCATAGCTAGGATTACCCAGGGCACCACTGCAGGCAATACGAAACACTCTATTGCCTGATAGGCAACGATGAATGTTCGCCAGCAAATAGGCTGCTGAATGAGCATATTAATATTGTAAGCTACATCAGATACTCCTCGAGCATGTCGCTCGGCTTGCCAAAAGCGAGCTTATACATCTGCGATATATCCTTTACCTGTTTGGATATTTATTTGATTAAAAGGAGCGTAGATAGGAATTGTCTCAACATCTCCATGAGTCTTCCAGAAAGATTTCATCGTCATATGAAAGTCTTAGCCGATTGCATCAGGGCAGGTATCCCAAAATCCTACTTTTTTAACTAGGTTGAAGCTGAGAGTGTAGTTGGAAAGGGGAAAGCTTGCATCGAAAACGGAGATTAGATTTGAATGATGCATACAGCTGTGAACTTGATCATAGGTCCTTGTAAAGACGGGTACATCCAGGTGATTACGTGTGAAGATTTGATCAGGCTGGTAAATAAATTTGAATCTTTTCGAAAAGTTTTATTCCTTGAACAGATGATCCTCTACTTCATTAACGTAAATTTATGGAACCCATGAATCTGCATCAATCACTGTTATGAATACTTTATCGGGATTTATGTTATTAGTCTTAAAGAATGTTTCTTCCAAATTTTCAGCACACCAAGATACGTTACTTGCCTTGCCCTTTTGTTCAAATTCACGTATATGGTGACGAGTGTAACCCATTAGTCTGAACTTATCCCTAAATTGCTTGATGAGTTATTAGGCCTTGAGTTCAGAGTGTTATTCATGAGCCTCCATCGCTAAAAAAATCATGTATCTTTCCTTGGCAGAATGGTGTGATGCGATATGATCTAAAGTCTCAGCTAGTAACTCAATATCTTCTTTGTAGCTGGGAATAATATATGCGTGCATTATCTCTTCTTATAAAGATTGTCCCAGCCAGTCTGTTTTCTTTTGCAAATTTTCAGCTCTGTTTAGAATGCCCCAGCATTTAAAGAAAGCAACAATGGCAATTAAAGCCATGATGGTAGATTTTATGCAGAGATAGGTTAATGCAATAATGCATATTCTTTGGTATTGCACCTGAATAAAAGCAGGGCCAACAAACATCAGCGCCCAGTTGATGATGTAGCAGAAGGGTATCATAAATTTATATTTGAAGTTGTCCTTGAAGTCAGCTATGTCCATATTTGGTGGATGAAATGATTCGAGTTGAAAATAAATTAGCAATAAAATTTCAACGGAGGGTTTAAAGTTTTATTTGAAAAAAAAACATAATTCTGCCACCATTACGATGTCATTCTCAACCTTTAAGAGTGGACAATACCTTTTTTTACAAAATTTAATTTGACTGCTCGCTTTTATTTTAAATTTGAAACCACCATTAACTTTAAAATTGTAGTGTTTGACATCCAAGATGAAGTTAGATGTTAAATTACAGGCATAGATATTGTAATTTTGATCAACTGAATCAATTATCAAACTTTTGGTAATTTATGATGATGTAACAAATTCGATAAACTACTCTAACTTTACCCTTCTTTAATTTGACTGTCAAAATTAACGCGAATCATAAAAAGAATGTAAAATATGTAATTTTTAACTTTTCCTGTAAAATAAATTTCAATAAACCGATATCCTCCAGCATTACCATCATCATATCCTTTTAATTTCGTAATAATCCAAGCCCGATTATTGAATAAATTAAAAAAGAAATGAAAAATCAGTGAACACTTGCAAATTGCGATTTAAACGACAATTTACCTCCAAAAAACAATAATTTATCAACAATAAATTTTAATTTGTGAAATTAAGGATCTTTAGAGACAGAAAGCAATCGTGGTGAATTGCTAATAATTTTTGTTGATTTTATCATAATAATCTATTTCAAAGATTAATGATATATTATTGAATTAAAAGGGTTAATGCTCAAGAATATAAATAGCTTGTTACTGTGCTTAGATTTCATCTTTTTTATCACAGTCACAGCAGCATAAATTCCCAATAAAATTTGGGTCTATACTCCCTCCATCATAGATATAACTTACCTTGATATTCTCTGTCTCAACAATATTAAACATTATGCAAGCCAATCAAATTGGTAGTTTTAACTCCTGACCAACGAAAACTATACGAAAAGGGTATCTAATTCATAGGAGTTAACTAAAGTTATAGCGGCAAGTTATTTAGATTAATAAGTCGTGAAAAAAGATCTATTGCAGCTAACTATTCTCTAAGAGCAAGGAGGAGTATGGATAGATCTTGCAACCATTGTCATTTAGGATTTTTCTTGGTTCTCAACTTTAAAAAATCAAAAATATGTTAATAATCGCATCGATGACCCTCAAACTGTACTTTTTTATGAATCCCGATGGTTTTAAGAGACTCATAAGCGAACAGAATTAAAATAATAATAATTAGTTGTAACACCCTACTACCATACATGGTTTGCAGCCGCTGCTAAAGACAGCGAATTTATCAAAGATTGGAAAAAATTATATACTTATTTTGTGGCCAAAGAATACGTAGAAGTTGAATCAGCAATGAGATAAAAGGGTTTATCAGTTGTGCAGTATCTTGCCGATCACACTTCGTTTATGAAGTGGGCCTGCAGATTAACTGTCCAACTAAAGCAGATCCAACTTGATTTATAATTTGGATCTAAGTAATTGACGAGGCACCTTGCAATTAATTATTATCGATTATCTGGAATTCAATCTGCACAATCAGCCCTATTTCTTACTGAGTAATCTAATAATTTTGCGCATTTAACAGTAAAATATTTCTCGTAAGTTACAGCTTCATCTTTTCGTCATGACTTTAAATATCTTTTTAAGATAGAAGATACGATCTACCATTAATTAGACAGTTTAGTGGATGAAAAATACCCAAATATTTAGTATTATCAGTCATTCGTCAAGATGGAATGTGATGATGGGAAATAAATGCCGTATAAATATATCGTCAAAGATTCCATATTAGATTTATATTTGTTGAAATAAAGTAAAGAAGGGGAAAATCAATTGAAAGTTTATGATGAAAGATATGTTCGTCATCACTGTGGAGCCAATTATCTCAAAGTATATTATGAGTTTATAGTGAGCTATCTGATTCCTTTTGCCTTGCTTCTCATCTATATATTTATCGCTAGAAAAGCAATTCTTATCTTTAAACCTCAATGGGGTCCACGCCAACAAATACTAATGCTTTGAATTAATGATATATTAAATAGTTTATTTCAACAATAGTTTATAGTTTAATAATAGCAATGGGATTTTAAGATTTCGAAGGAATCACTCCCTTTAAATTAATAGTGCCAGCCATGCAAATTGCAACTTGGGTCATCATGATCTTAGGTCTTACATATGACTTCGAGTCATATCGTATCCTGGTATTGTCAACTGTCGGATATCTCTTCGTCAAAATGATTTTTCTGAACGCGGGTGGAATATATGCTGCCTATCACACTATGAAAATATTAGATAAAGTTGAAAAGAAAGTGACTTACAATATTCCCGATCGCAAACCTGTATACCCTTGCATTGTAATACCAACATATAACGAAAGTGTGGAGCTTCTTTCTGAGACTCTTTAAAAACTAGCAGCTCACCCAAGAGCAAAGGAGAGATATCTCATATTTTTAGCACTAGAAGATCATTCGCAAAATCCTTAATAAAAGGGAAAAGAGCTAGCCAATAAATTTTCATCTAAATTTAGAGTAATGGACTTCACAATTCATAAGCTTAGACCAGGAGAACAAAGAGGTAAATCCTCCAATTCTTCATGGTGCTGCGAACAGCTTGAGCCAATTTTCATAGAGAATGGTATCAATATATAAAATGTTCTTTATACATCACTAGATGCAGACTCTTGGATTCCGAGTGTGTACTATGATGAGATCGATTTATATCTGAGTAAGCACAATTGGAATATGAATCGCTATATATTTGCTCCAAATCAGATGTTCACAAGAAATCATCTTGATGTACCCATGTTTACAAGGGTTCATGATCAAACAAATGGACTTATGCACTTTATGTTGTCCACTAATTTAACAAACAGTTATTTCCCACTTTCTTGCTATTCCATGAGCTTCATAACCTTAAAGAAAATGGGCTTCTTTGATACTAATGCTGATGCTATTGCAGATGATTATCATACTGCAATGAAAGCCTATTGGAAAAATCAAGGTGAAATTGAGTGCATCCCTATTTATACTATGTTCAATCAAGTAAACGTTGAAACTGGAAGAGGTTACAAAGCTGATGTAATAGCCAGATTTTGGCAAGCAGAAAGGCATGTTAGAGGATTGCTTGATGTCGCATACAATATTAAAATGATGGTCAATAATCCCTTTAGACTACGCACTTTTTGGATGGCTATCAATCATTTGGAACTCAATTTGTTAGGAATACTAAGCTTTTGGCTCATTGTTTCCTTTGGCCTCTATAAAGTAATAAATGGCATTGCCCCCACTCCATTCTAGGCCAGACTATTTGAACTCTATACTATTTCCAACTTCATTCCATATATAATATACTTTTTTGTGATTCGTAGATCATCTCAAGTGCTCTATGGTGCATAAAAGAAGGAAAGCTTCTTGAGGATTGTGGAGTATATGATAGTGATAAGTGTAACGGTGCCTGTATTCACTAATCTTGCTATGGTTGTAGCCAGTGTTAACAGCCTACGATAGAATGAATATAAGGTAGCCTAAAAATCTTGTTATGGCAGTAAGGGAATACAGAAGGATAAAAAGAAATCTTTATGATGATGAAATGATTTAACTACTTGAGACTATAAGTAATTTTTTACTTGTCAGGATATAATTTCAACATTTTTTTTATTTTTATCAAGCCAATTGAGATTATAAGTCTCGAATGGATGTTATTCTTTTGAATTTTAAAGAATAATTATTATTAGATATTTCACTATTCATATTAGCGCTTAATTTAACTTATAAAATGATCTACAAACATCATTCAATCGGAGACATCAATGTATCAATGCGTTTATAGCTCTTCTTTTTTCTCAACATTTGGAGGTTTTTCTGTTGTTCCTATTTTCGAATTGATCGGTTATTATGCCCGGTATTTCCGTTGTAGTAGTAAACGTATTCAGGAATATAAATGATTCGTTCTTAAGACTGTTCCAGAATAGGAAAAGTGATAGCTATCACGTTGGCGGTCCTTAGATACCTTCCTTCTTCGTCCTTCAGATCTTCCTCTTTAATATTTCTAAACAATTGAGTATAATAGGCTTTAAGATGACTAGTTGAGAATTGATACTATCGAATCTCATGATATTTGATGATTGGTTCAGGAATTGGGCGGGAATAACCAACATATCCACCGTTGGGCAAATAATTAGTGTACATAAACCAAACTTGTTTTTCTTGAAAGATTGCGTTGAATAGTCTAAACACTTGACGTCCTAGCAATTCGTCATCCCCATCGACTACCATCATTATTTCCTCTGGTTGGCAGAATTCATTGGCTGCTCTTCTCTGATTAAACATTGATAGACGTTGCTCTTCGTTTATAACGATCTGATAGCGTTCAGGAGGAACTATCGTCTGATCCTTCATAAACTTTATCATTTATTACCCAATTTTATCAGGAGAACCATCGTCAATAAAGACAATATGATAATTTTTGTATTCTTGCATGAGTATTGACCTCATATTTTTAATGTGCCTATCATTCTACGTGTTGTTAAAGCTAGGTACAACAACACAAATTGGAAGTTCAGTTGTATATTTGGATAAGTTATATTTTTATTAGAAATACTTGCGTTATTCGTCAACGAGAGGACTTGACTCAGTCAGTTGTTAATCTTTGATGGCTAATCTTCGAACTGCAAAAGTGTACTGCTATTTGGTTAATCCAGCTAATGGCCATTCAGGTTCTTTGATTTTAACTTATTTTTGTGTTTTCTTTACTGGTTGTTTATTTTTTTCTTATTTTTTCTGATCTTTAGGTAATTCATTGGGTTTAGAAGAGAGTTGATTTTGTCCTTTTTTATCCAATGAGGATGTTACAACGTTATCTTCAGTCTTTTTACCCTGCTTGATATTTTTTAGACTATCATGCTTAATACCACTTTCTGAAGCCATATTATTGATTTGCAACTCGAGGATGTTTCTTTCCTTTCCTTCGAATTGATAAATTAATTGGAATTGAAAAATCAGGAATCCAATAAAAGTTATAGCTAACAGTAAAAAATAGAGGATGCTGTGCTTTTTACCATGGGCGACAATTTTTTCCCAATTTGTAGGTGGTTTCTCAGATGATGAACTTGGCTTTTTCTGGGTGACTTTTATGAGGAATGAATCCTCCTAGAATTGCTGATCAACATCCTCTTTAGCAGTGGCTATTTTTTTTGTTTTCATGATTTAAATCAATTTAGAATAATATATCAATGTTAACGATGGATTCAGTATTATGAATAAGCAAGAAAGGATCAATCAACTATCTAAATGTATTTTGTTTTTATTATAGAAACTATTTTTTTCTACTGTGCAAGAGTGTAAAAATTAGTCTCTAATACTGTAAAATTTAAATGTTAGATAATTTAATATCATTCAACTGGGGACATTAGATTATCTAATCTTTTATATCTTTTGCGCTTTCTAAGCATCTTCTCATTTCCTAATTGTTCCTGCTTCCGGATTAACCGATTATTAATACCAGTATTATCGTTGTAATAATATGTATACTCTGGAACATAAATTACTCGATCTTGAGCTTGTTCCATTATGGGAAAGATAGTAGCAACATCATTTGCTGCTCTCAAAAAATTTCCTTTATCATCCTGGAGATCAGAATCCTTAATGTTTCTAAAGAGTTGAGTATAATAAGCTCTCAGATGACTGGTTGAATACTTATAGTCACGATAGTTATTTCCTTTGATAACGTCCTCTGGAATTTCTTGGGAGTAGCCAACATATGCGTCTTTTGGTAAATAATTAGTGTACATAAACCATACCTTCTTTTCTTGGAAAATGGCGTTAAATAGTCTTAATACTTGGCGTCCTAGCAGTTCATCATCACCATCCACAATTATAAATATTTATTCCGGTTTACAGCGCTCTTTTGCTGCCATCCTCAAATTTGGCATTGCCAAATGCTGTTATTTATTAATGATGATCTAATAGCGCTCAGGGGGGAGGATCGTTTGATTTTTCATGAATTCTTAAATTTGTTCACCAGTTTTATCAGGAGAAGCATCATCAATAAAGACAACATGGTAATTTTTGTATTCTTGCATGAGTATCGACCTCATATTTTGGAAATGCCTGTTTTCCTCAACGTTATTGTAGCTTGGCACCACAATACAAATAGGGAGTTCAGTAGTGTATTTACTCAAGTGATATTTTTATTCGAAATACTTACGTTACTCATCTGCCAGGGGGCTTGACTCAGTTATTGTTTAATTTTTTAATGCCATCCTACGTACTGCAAAAGTATATTGCTATTTGGTGAGGTTAGCCTTCGGCCATTTAGGCTATTTAGGTTTATCTTTTTTCTTTTACTTCGAATCCTTGTTTTCTTTATTTTTATCGTCTTGTTTGCTATTTTTTTATTTTTCGGCTTTTTATTTTTCTGCTTTTTATTTTTCTGCTTTTTATTTTTCTGCTTTTTACTTATCTGCTTTTTATTTGTCTGCTTTTTATTTGTCTGCCTTTTATTTATCCGCTTTTTATTTGTCTGCTTTTTATTTGTCTGCCTTTTATTTATCTGCCCTTTATTTATCTTCCTTTTCTTTATTTTCGATTTGTTTTGCATCATCAACGTTTTGCTCTTCATTTGGCTCAGGTTGAGGGTGATCTTATTATTCTTTATTCTAAGATGATGTACCTTCATTATTTTATTAGAGTTTTTTCTCATTAGATGTTTATGATTTTTATTAGATACCATTTATATTTTCTTTACTAACTGATTATTTACCTTTTTATTATGACTTTGCTTGCTATTCTTTTTATTAAGGTTTTGCTTCCTGCTTTATTTATTCAATTTTGGCTGATTGATCACTTTATTAAGATTTTGTTTCCTGCTTAACTTATTAGGGTTTGATCTGCTGATCCTTTGATTCAGACTTTACTTACTGCTCTTTCTATTAAGGTTTTGGCTGCTTTTCTTCTGTAAGTTTATTTAAATTATTTTATATGATTGATTTATCATTTGATGTCAATTGTTTGTTTTCTTATTTTTTCTCTTAGGGCTTTGCTATTATCTGTGTTTTATCTTCTTTTTATGATTGTTGCTTTATATCTTGATTTATTTTTTGTAAATTTTGTTGATCTTTTTTAATTTAAGTGGGAAGGTTGTCAGTCGACGTAACGAAGTTGAGTGTTTTATCAGTTAAACTTTATGATTTCACTATTTATTGTTTTGCTGCTAATGGAGAAGAAGGAAGATTGCTATTTGCATTTTTAATCATTGATTGGTATTTCAACCTTTTACTCATTAGAGATTCTACTTCAGAGGGTCTCTCACTTTTCATAAGATTTTGTTGTTGAGAGATCAAGCTGTTCTTTTGTTCATTGAGAAATGCTGTTTTATTTTGCTCCAAGCTATTGGCTGATTAAAATTTAAAGATTAAAACTCCAATCAACGCTATCGATAGAACTAAAAAATAGATGGTCATATTTTCCCTTAGATTAGAAACAGACTTTTCCCAATTAGAGATGGGTTTAGATCCGCTTTTTCTTCTTTTTTTATGAGCTCCTTTGAGAAATGGATCATCCTCAAACTGTTCAATTTCTTCTTTACTTCCAATTTACCGAGCTTGTTTCTTCATGATTTAATTTTCCAAGATGATAAATTTAAATTTATATTCGATTAAACAATTTTTTTGTATTTATATATCTTATCAGTAATAAAAATCAGTAGATATGTTGTTTCATATTTATCATATTTATAGGAAAATAAAACATTTAATGATAAATAAAATCATTAATCCTCATGGTTAATTAAATTTACATTTAATACAGTATCAGTCTTAATGCTCTACATCATAAGGATTAATACGATATGGAGACTAGCATTAAAGTCAGACTTAATCAACAATTTCACAACTTTAGGCCATATTTTCTTAGGTATCTGTGCGACTTTTGCCATGATCTAACCGCTTATATCTTTGTAATTGTTCATAGACTGAGGAATTTAATCTTCCTCTTCGATCGAAGAGAAATTGATCTAGAGCTGACTTCTTTTGTTGTTTTCTATTAGTTTTGGTACACATAGATTGATATAAATTCTCAGCATAATGTTGAATCTCAGAAATTTGGTCTTAAAGTCTAAAAAGTTTGATGCAATATCCATGCCCTAAGGGATGAAAATCTCTATGTAAAAATAAGTTTTTCATTTCTTCGTTGATTCGACTCAGTTAGTTTTTCAGTATATGCCTGAGTAGATCTACTTCATCACTTGTTTGTATATATTTTTCATGAAAATGTAGAATTTCGCTTAAGATAGCGCTAAAGGATGCATATAGACTCTGAGCATGAAAGGCACAAAGATACACGAAGTCGCTCAGCATTGATTTATTTTTATTTGCTAATGATTTTGAATAATATCGAGATAGCAGTGAAATTTTATTTACTGCTAAGAATAGATGATCCAGCAGAGATATAATAAAGAATATCTTCAAGAAGGATATCTCTAAAATACCAGAAGGAAGTATTTATTGATATTGCTCATGTCCTGAAATCACTTTTTGCAAAAATTGTTGATAGGGATAGATGACATGTTCATTCAGCCAAGCATCTTTCGACTTTATTTTGAAATTCAAATCAATGAAATAGCAACAGAGATCTGGAGAGTGAAGAATACAGTAATGTAGAATGCTTAATTTTCTAAGCAGCTGTAGTCCTTCATATTCTTTTTGATTCAACAAGCGTATAAAAATTTTCCTTTTCCGAGGCTTGTTGATCTAAGCTAATAATCTTTTTGGGGGAATGAGAGGGTTTAAAGTATACTCCTTCGAAAAACAAAGTTCCACTAGTGACGGCTTAAAGGATAGGAAGTCACAGAGACATTTTATCATATTCTAATCTTCCATAAATTTATTTACTTGATCCACATAACGCATTTGAAAAAAATATAACTAGTAAATTTCATGTGACGTTTCTGATCTTCCATAAATCTAAATTACTTGATAATGATTAATTCCTTCTCATAAATCAAGGGCATAGATATAAACAATAGGAAAAATTAAAATCCAGCTAATTATTTTTTCCAAAGAAGATAAAAAATTAAAACAAAAATTAAAATACTAAAAGATTATTCCGATATAATTTTATATTTGATTAGTTAATTTTCGAGATTGATAATGCTAATCTCTTGAATATTTTTGCTCTTAAAGTTAAATAAAGTTTACAAAAAGTTAAATTTGTTATTAATCATAATTTAATCACCATCATTCATTCATCTCTCAATTATTTGATTCTAATTTGTGGAAGATATATTGGGGACTATGTGAACTTTCAATATTTTATATTTCTTAATCATAGCCTTTGTCATAGATCTATTCTATTTTCACCATCTAGCTCTATTTCATTGAACAAGAGACAGAAGAAGGAAGACTATCTTTTTTGCTATTTTTCCTCTTTCTCTAAATTAAACGGTTTCCATCAGTATCATATTTTTTAAAAATATCAGTTAAGGTTGAAAACTTAATCTTATATTTTTTGTGTATTTAAGAAATTTTAACCTGTTTTTGATAATACAGCTTCGCTATGAAATCTTTTAACTGAATTCAATATATTTTTACTTAAAGACTAATCTTACGATAAGATGATCGCACTTTCTATCCTTGTGGCACATAATCTTGGTCATTTTCGATCATATTTGTTATTATTATTGATTATAAATTCATTAATATTAAAATATTAACTTATGAGCAAATTTAGTAGTTTACATTATAAAAAAAAATTAAGGAGCCAATCAATTTTTTTACAATTATTAGGTAATCAATTCAATATCAATGTATTTAGATGATTTTCTTTATAAATAAAGGCAACCTACTCTCATTGATAAACAATTATGTTCATGATTTATTAAAAATTTGGAGGCTTATATCTTCATTCGTTGATGTATTGAAGCTCCATTTATCATAGGAGTATGCGCCCCATGAAGGAATAATAATAAAAAGAAGAAGCAGATAACTCCAAGAATGAGAGCCAATATTTTACAATACTGCCCAACTTCTATTTAATTGAGGCAATATATTATTCATCTTGAAAGATACTCTTGCAAAATGAATAATTGAAATAAAATTAGAGTTATTGTGATAATTTACTCAAAATAAATGCAGAGGTATAAATTTTATTAAATAGCATTATTATCAAGCATGAATAATACAGAAACAGAATTCATTTACAAAAAACTAAATTCTACTTTAGATCAACATTCTAAATAGACTTTCATCTTAGCTGTCTCAAAATAATAAATCGATCCCATTATAAAGCTTTGGCGAACTCAAGTCATTTTGCATGGGCCTGTTGATCATTAAATGAAAATAATAACTCACGTTGTCAAGTAAAGTCATTACCTAAAATAGGTAAATTGTAAGCCAGCATGATAATTATTTGAAAAATATCACTCTCGAGGAAATAGACGGAGTAGCCCGTTATCTGCAAAAAACTCGTGCATTGGAAGATATTCTTAATATTCTCAATTTCCTTTATCTTAAAAGGAATATTGAAATTTTCCACAAAAGTAAGTTGCTGTTTCAAACATTAGTTCATACCTTCTAATATATCTAAACTGATGAAGTAGTTATGTTATGATATAAGTTAAGAGATATAGCGGTTAACATTTTAGTCGAAATGATGAAGAAAACACCTGAATTTATTCTCTATTCCAGTGAGCCATATTTCTTTTTGGAGTATCTTTTACATCTTATCAATCAGGAATAAAAGGAATACAGAATTATAGTTTGGTGGGATTATATTAAATCGTTTTATATGCATGATAAAGCACACTATTGCCTGTTCTCCAAAAATGATTTCAAGATACTAATTGATATATTGGTTAGACAAATATAAAACTTTACCTCTGGTAATTATACAAATATAAAGAAAAGGCTTTAATTCAATACCTTGAAACTTATTTAGTGCTTTCTTTAGAAAAATATTTAATTAGTGATCACAAATACTATAAAATCGACCAGATCCTCATGGCCTTATCTGAGGTATAGCACCCATCAAAAGCTATTGAATAATATACTAACGAAATCAACAGCTTGACTCGTTAAAAGCATTGATTATCTAAAATAATTTATCTATAAAAAATAATTAATTCATATTTAGTTAGACCATATAGCGATTGGCAAAATATAAAGCTTCATTTATCTTTGTCTTTTTGAATATGGTCAATTATACAATTTATTTCATTGAGTAGCTTAAAAAATCATTATATCTAGATCTCATTCATTGAGCGTATACTTATGCCTTGAAGCTCCAGAAATGCTGGCTGAATTTTTTCTTACGTTAAAGACTACATACTCAGCTTCTTCACTCCAACTTATTTTTCTGGCAGGTTGAGCTTCAGCTGTAGGTTCATGAATGGTTGGAGTATTCTAGAGTTTCTTCAAATAAGTCTGAGAGATCATCCAAAGAGAAGGATGTTGGATCATCTTTATTTTTTAAGAGCGATACTCTAGAAATTGAGTGACTTTAGTTCTGCAGGCATTTTTATGTAATCTTTTATAGATTTGACTATTTTTTTTGCTGCTGCTTGAGCTTTCAGTTTCCACATCCTCTTCTCTAGCCTTATCCATTGCATTTTGTGCCCCTCTGTGATGAATAGGGGTAATAATATGATGCTTATTTCTGGTGATTGTAAACATTTTATTGATTGTTCGATTTTATTATCGTTATAAATGAATTCTGAAAATGATTTAACTTTCCATATTTATAGAGATTCTGATCTCAGAAGAAAATCACTTAAATTATGTTTAAAAATGTGAGTTTATTTTTTGCAATTTTATAAAAAATCACTTTTCAACCTCCATTGTTTTTAATGCATCCACTTCAATCATTCTAGCATAAAGTGGTGATCCCTCAGAAACTTGCTACAAATTCATGCTCATAACTCCTACAATGAAAGGAGGAGTAATGACTAAATCCCTATGCTCCGGTTCAATAATCAGAGCTCCTGGTAAAAACTGTCTGTAGCTAATATTGATTGTATCATGAGTATAGAAATCTTTGGTGAGAAAACTTTTGTACTATCTTAAATTCCAAGCCCCTTTATCGGTCATTTATGGAAGCCATACATATTTCCATACTGCAACATTATGACTTTTTACATTTTTAAGGAAGAGTCGAATGTACATAAACAAATCAAGGTTGTTAGTTACTTTGATTTAGTTGTACTACTGAGCAGAAACTACGAATATCTTGTATTTAGAGTTTTAGGTAGGCAGAATGTTCATTTAAGCATTATAGAGCGATGATTTAATGATGTGAAGCTTAAAAGGAGGCAGAGAAGATAGCCTAAAATAGCTTATTTGTCTAATTTAATTCTCACTTGCTTCTACGGGAAGAGAAGTGGTCTGAAAATGAAAGGGTAAATTGAAGGCATGATTAAGTTCTGCATAATATAGTCTATTAATTTCTGCATTAGAATCCTTGCAATAACGTATAATTTATTTTCCTTGACTCATGAGCCTCATATTGAGCTAAATCAAATTTTTATATTCATATAATTTTAATTCTTCAAGCTTTAATTTCTTCTTTTGCATCATTACCACTAAAATTAGCATTTCTTTCAATTTCACGAACTATTTCACTTTGTTTTTAAGGGCATCAGCTTCATCTGGGGTCAGATACGTACGAAAAAGTTAAGATATCATTATAGAATAGCAGATTTGATTTTATGGAGCTAGGGTGTCGACTAGTTATTCCTTAAATTGTAGCATATCAGTATCGCTCATTAATACTCCACAATAAACAGAAAATAAATTTCTGAAAGTATTTTTGTTTATTCCTCCAAGAACTACTTCGCATTTTTGATTAAATTGTCTTTTTAATAAATATTTTCGTTCATAAACTGAATCATCTACTTTTTTTTGAAAGACACTTCCAAACTTATCAAACCATTTGTTGAAATCTTGACTGAAGTCAAGCTGGTCTGAAGCACCTTCATTAAATTTATAATAAAACTCAATTTCATCGCAAGGATCTTTTCGAAAAATAAAATTGCTGCAGCTTAGAACAAAATCTTTTAGATCTTAGTCGAGGTATGTTGCAATGTGTATTATCGAAAATTTACGGAGATCAGATCGATTTCTATCATGATATGCAAGTGCAAGTCCAACCACTCGACCCTAAAACTGACCGACGAGTAAGCAAAATGTGAGTTATCCTATAAGTTTACGATAGAGTTATTCTCTATTGATGAGCTGTATAGCAAGTTGAATTTGAGGTACCCTTGAAAGATGAACCTCCAAATATTAATCAAATTCAGCTTATGGAATAGCTTACAGGCTTATTATAAATTTTTAAGAAACATTTGACATTTTTTGAGGTTTAATTGTCACTTGCTCGATTTGATTGAATAATTTTGATTTGTTTTAAACATCGTAGTGCACCATCACTTTTTCAGATTTTTCAGGTTTTAATGGAGCTGGCTGTTGTTTTACTGGAGATATTTTTATGGGCTATGGCTGATATTTTTGAGGTTGCATCTCTTGATAGGATTATTTTTTGGTTATTTAATTTTTAATAGGTGACAGTTGTTATTATTCACTTGAAATGTCTTCAGATGATTATTTTTTACGTTTTTTGTTTTTCTTTTTTGGCTTTCTTTTCTCTTTTTATGAATCATCAGACTCTTCCTAATACTTATGATGTTTATGCTTTCTTGATTTTCTTTTACGATTGTCTTATGAATCTACTGAAGAATTACTATCCTCCTATTTTTTCTTTCTTCTATGATGTCTTTCTTATTTTTAAACAATCTATGATTATCTTAAAGGCTTTTATCTCATATTTTTATCTGCTCGAGAATGTTAGTAATTTTCTTATTTTTTGCTTTTCTCAACTTTTAAAAGTTGAAAGCCTTATTATTCTTAAACTGAACGAGTGGGAATCATAATTTTATCTTCTTTGGTTTCATTAACTTTTTGTTTTTGTTTCTCATAGACATTCAGTTGTTCCATGGTCATAGTATCAATCAAAGGTTTTACATCTGATTTTTTAGCGGGATTAACATTATTATTGGTTGGTTTTTGATTAGTGGGTTTATTTTAATTTAATTTTGAGTTTAAATGGGCATCACCTTCGAAATAATTTATATTCTTAAGTACGAAGGATTCTTTATTTTAATATAATTGAGGAATCGCTGAAGCCATTAATTCTTTTTAAAATTGAAGTCTAAGATCATATTTCGCTGCTTCTTTTTCAGCTTGCTTATCAAAGATAACTTTTTAAATCATTTCCTTCTTTACTTATTGTTCAATTTTACCTTTATCCAAAGTTATCTACTTGTCAAACTGATTTTTGATTTGATCCAATTTATTCTTAATTTAATACTTTTTCTGTTCACGCTCATCGAGTTCATTTTTAGTTCTCTGGATGGCCTAAATTCTCATTTCCTTTTCTATCTTTTACCTGATTTTATCTCGATAAACTTCCTCCTCTAATTTTTGTTCTCTTTCCTGCTTTATCTTTTCAATTTCTGCTTCCTTTTAATTTCTATATTCTTCCAATAACTTTTCCTTCACATTGTTTCTCATATTCTCCTCAATTTACACTCTTTTATGTATCATATCTTTTTATAACTATTATTTTTAGTTTTGGATAGCTTGCTTCATCAAATGCTCAATTTATTTACGCTTTAGTTATTCCTCATCCTTTTTAAGCTTTAACATACGAGCACGAAGCTCATTCTACTTTTTTAGTTGTTCCATCTATACTCCTTCCTTTAGTTTGAGATGCTAAATTTCCTTTGAGAGTTCGGCTTGTTTCTGAGTACGAATGACTTATTGTTCTTGCCGGTCATTCAATCTGGATTTATCATTTTGGCTGCGATCTTTAATTTCTTTTCTGAGTTCATCCTAAATTTGTTCTTTAATTTATCTTTTCTTAAGTTGCTCTAATAAATGTTCTTTCTATCTACGTTCCTGATCCATTTCTTCTTCTTTTTGTCTTCTTAAGCCTTGCTCATGCTCTAATTCTTCTTTGAACTTCTTTTATCTTTCTAAAATTTCTCTTTTGATCTTTTCTAATTCTCTAAGTTATTTTTCTTTGTTGAGTTTTAGTTGCAATTGCAATTCTAATTGTCTTTGGCTATTCAATCTATCCTCTTACTCCTTCAATTTCTTTTCAAGTTATTATCTTTCTGCCAATTTTTCCTTTTTCTTCTGCTCCAGTTTCTATTCCATTTCCTTTTTCAATTTTTGTTTTATTTATTATAGAGTCTTTTACTATTACTATCGTTTTCGCTTTTTAATCCTCTATTTTTCAACTGATTATTTTTATATTTTTGCCATTATCTACGCCTTTAACTACTTGATTATTTCTTCATTGTTTTTACGCGTAAACTTTTGCTGACTTAAATTTAGAGATAATGAAGAACTTTCATTCTTTTATTATTGCTGAATTATCTGTAATTTGCTTTTCAAATTCGATTGGATATCTTTTAGATTTTAGATAATTTGATTCTCTGTTTTCTCGACCTTAGGAAATTTAGTATTGGATTTGCTTGATATCATTCGCTTTCGGGGAGAATGTTTGACTTGTTCAGTCTCCAATTTAGCCTTCACCATCATTTAGAATTAACTATCCCCTTATCTTTTATCGCTTCGCACCACTTTCATATTTTACATCTTCTTTTTTAAGCCTCTTCTATCTTCACTATCAGTTTCAGGTATTTTTCTTTCGCTTCTATATTGTTTATCCTCTCCTTTTTTGCCGTAGCTCTCGTAAATACTTTTAATGGATTTTATTCTTTCTTCATTTTTTTTCAATCTTTCCTCTCTCATTTTTAATACCTCCATTTTTTTGAATTCATCTTCCTCCTCTCCTTCTTTAATAGCTGTTGTCTCTAACTTTGGTTGTAAACTGACTACTTTATAAACTTTTTAGACAGATGGATTTTTATAATGCTCCTTTTGCTTGACAGGAGTTACAGAATTCAATTCATAAGCCCTTTCACTGGCCAAATATTCCATATACTTTTGATAGTGACCCATATCTTTAGTCAATTAAACTATTGAAGTAAACATTGAAGATTCTCTTCCTTCAGCCTTTCTTACAGGAACTAACAGGAAGGGATCATTTTTTTAAGGAAAACTAAGCGCTCCAGCTAATTTAGAACTAAAAATAAACTTATTATCATTTAAAATTTTAACCAGATAATTTTATTGGTTGTCGTTGTAGAAGATAGGTTTTTAATCCAATTTACCTAAATCATCTCGCCATCTCTTTATCTCATCTATTACATTTTCAGTTAAAAATCGCATGTGTTCTACTTATTCTCTCACCTCACCACACGAATTCTATAGTTTTTCTTAGGTTAGATGGGCAAGGGTCTTTCTTAATCTCTCAAGGCACTCTTCTCTTGCTCGAATTGCTGTCGATATTTTATGATAGTGTGAACTTTGTTCCTTTAATTGTTTCCTCTCATTGAAAAGATACTGGGTGATATTTTGAGTGGGTGATAATAAGGGCAACAATGTGTAGTAAATATAAAAATTTGGTAGTTTATACTTGCCTGCCAGCTATTCATACTCTTCAATTAATTTCTAATTTGACCTGGATAAATCCATATTTACTTATGCAAAGATGTCAACTCATCGACAAGCTACATTCTCTTCTGAAAATATGTCGCTTTTTTTGGTTTTGATTGATCGAACTCCTATTATTGCTTGGGCTTAGAGCTTATAAGTCTACGGTAGCTTTTAGCATGTTTGTCTTTGAGAGGAGAATATTAAGGAATACCTCCTTTATTGCCTAACCTATCATCCCAATGTTTTTATTTCAATTTTTCCTTGAAGGTTTCTTCCTTAAGGACGCTTGGAAACATTCAATAACAGATCAATTAATTTATGATAGTTACAAAAATATGCTAATAGCAAATTTAAAAACTTTATACAATAAGATCAACTTTAAATTTTGAATAAATCTAACATGAGGATTACATTTAATTTAGATAATCAATAGTTTTGCTTCATGTAGGATGATCTTTAGTTGGATTTTGTTTGTTTATAAAATAGATAAATTTTAGTTGACCTTTATTTTAATTGGAGAATGTTTTCACTTCAGACAAATTATTATTTTAAATTAGTCTTCCTTTTTTAAATTAAAAAGATAATTATCTAATTTTATAATGCAATGATGATATATTCTTTGATAAATTAATAATTAAATACAAACAAGTGACAGATCTAGATTTGTCCTATAGAAGGAAATGTCTTTCTTTCAATCTGATAGTTTAGACTAAGGTTGCTTGTAATTCTTACAAAAAATTAAATTTGCGACCGAAATATGCTTGGTTGCCCCACACATTTATTATAATTAGACACTTTACTAATTTTATGAGTTTGCATTCACATAATTCCTTTTATTGACCTCTTATCTAAATGTTATTTTCAACCCTTATCCCTTCAAACTGTATGATTTTTATATTAGCTATTATTCAAGTAAATTTTTCATATTTTCTGTCTGCGATGATAAGATATAAATCTTGATATTTTGTTTCTGTTGTTTAATTGATTTACAATTTGATATCATTATGATTTTTTAAGATAAAGTTATATTAATCAAAGGAGATGATATTTCGCTGTTGACCTTCCTCATCAATTAGAAAAACTAAAACTTAGCGAATCAGACTCTTGAGAGCAGAGAATTATATTTCTCCTCCGTGGAATTGCGAATGATTTATTCATATTAAGTTGACGCAATTTGAGATTCTCTTTTTTGGCTTTGTTTAATTGTTCTGTTAAATCACGATTACTCTAAACTAATTGGGAATATGTCTTACCAAAGTTTTCGCTTCTTTATTTGAGTTCTTTTTCAATTTCTTCATTTTTCCTATGAAGGATCAAATTAAGTATATCCAGTCTTAAGTTTTTTTTATTTATAATGTCACTATCCTCTCTCAATTCGTTGATTTCTTGCTCCATCTTTTATTCAATATGCGTTTTCGATTCTCCTATTCTCGCTTTGAGCTCATCCAATTGTTTCATTAAAGACATTTCTCTAAAGGACATCAGCTATCTTGTCTCTTTTGATAGTTTTTTTTTATACAATTCCTCCATCTGTTTTTAAATCATTAATTTATCATAGCGTATACTTTTAATATCTCTCATCATTTGCTGTTCGTTTTTTTTATAAGTCTTGATCTCTTAATTTTTTGCTTTTAGATCTTCATTTTTGACATGCAGTTCTTCTTTTATAGCCTTTATTTGTTCCTGCAGTTGATAAATTGTTTGATGATACTCCGTTTCTTTTTTTATCATTTCCTTTAAAAATTGTTCCTATTTTAATTGAATATCTCGTTTTAGGCGCATGTTTTAGTCTTCGAGGACCATGAGCTAGTTACTCTTGATTTCTAATTCAGAATACAAATCGTTCGCACTCATTTTTTTTGTCGTTTATTTATTAAAATTAAAGGTTCTTCCTTCAATGTCGCAATATTATAGAGGTACTGTTGTTTCTGTACGATCAGAATTGGCATTAGAAGTCACCATCTTTGCTTTGCTTGGTGTGCTACCAATTTTCAAAAATAGATCTTATGCTCTGATTAATGCATCTGATTGCCTTTGTCGCGGTTTGACTGAACCAATAGATGGGCTTTTTTACATCGTATGAACGATTGGAGTTTCAGTATTTTTATTATTTTTATGATTTCGATTGGACTCAAGAGGAGACTATTTTTTTCTTGTGAATCTTTTGGATGTTATGGACTCAACTCTTGATTCTTCGAAAGAAGAATTTATGACTTCTGGCTGAAAAATTTGCGAATGATTAGCTGCCTTGTTGCGAAAGTTCATTCTTTTTAAGGTCAATAAATATATATTGAATGAAGGAAAATAATTATTTAAGTGTCAAAAATCGTTAAAATTTAAAAACAGAGTTGAATAAATCTATTTTTAAGATAATAGTATTTAACTAGCAAAGATCAGTAATTTAGTCTTTTTTTACATTATTAAAATAGGTGTGGAGATGAATATAGATAATCATATCATATAAGTTGATTTTATGTAGGAATAATTATAGCCAAAACTTCTATCTCAATCAAAAGAAAATGCCATTTGTGAGGGGGGTATCATATCACTAAAGCAAATGTTTTGTTCATAAAAATCTTGCTAACCTTCATTTTTGCCATCTTCTTAGATTAAGAAATATCTTGAACAATTAGAAAGCGAAGCGACAAACGATATGACTATTTATATTTACAATCTTAGTCAATTGGTGTATTGGACATACCTATAATTAAACAGGTTTTACAAGGAAATTAACATTGATGAGACCTCATTAAATATAGCTGTTTTTATGATGAAGATGATGGAAATTTTAATCATCTGCAGATTTATTCGAACAATTGATATAAAAAACTAAAACTAAAATCTTTAAAAAGAATTAATTTTACTGATCAAACAAAGAAAACTAGATGCTGACTTACTAGGAAAAAAGATAAAGTTTAGAAGCATTAAAGAATCCTAATGTTTACTTATTTCGGAAAATAAACGGAAGGAGGCACACAAAATTATAAATCAATACGATGTCATATTATAAAAAATTGCATTAAGATATCAAGCAGGACAGATAAGTTAAACCTTAAAACATGCCGAGGGAGATATATAATTCATCTTTAAAAGTATTCTAAGAAATTTAGGTCGTAAAATACTCGCAAAGACATAACAAACTGGAGATTCATCAGAATTAATAACAATTTTTTTGAAGTTATTTTATTTGATGGTGGGGCTGGACAATCAACTTTAAGAAATCATTAACAATATCAAAAATGATCTGATGCACAAATATAGGAAATTGACATATATTCATCTGTTGAGTCAGGCAAATGGTCTTAAGATGTTGTCAGTATATTTGTAGCAAGCTCCTCTCACAGATATTTCAAAAGATATTAAACTAATGCGTGAGCTCCTTGATAATCGCAAAAAATGATCATTTATATTGTTTGCATAACTGAGATCAAAAAGATAACTGTTTGGCTCCATACGCACTGTTATTATCTGTTTATTATCTAACATTTTTTATTGGAAGCATATTTGTTTCAGGAGATAATTTAAATACAAACGTATTGCTATTTTCCCCTTCACCTATTATCTTCTATATATTTAAACTTTTAGAGCAATTATAAGTGTTTAAATGTTAATAGATAAATACGCAGAATCAACTAATAATTCTCTTATACGTGAAAACAATTAGCTCAAGCATCAATTAAGATAAGCACAGACCATAATAAATTCGCTCTATCAATAAATAGAAAGACTTCATAATCAGTTGAAGCTATGCAAAAATTTTCAGTCTCCTCCTAGACCAAAGCCAATTCGGATGGAAGTTGAAGAACATTTCGAAGGGTCAAGCGATGAAGGTGATAAAGAAACATAATAAGAATCAAACAACTCTCCAGCTGTGCGGGTAAAAACAAATCCACTGTCCTACTCAAGCAACCTTGCCAATAGAGCAAGTCCTTGGGAATCAAAAATCCAGCAAAAGAAAGTTATCTTCAGTAGATTCCACTTTATTCTAGATTCAGAAGAAGACTGTTCTCGCAAATCGATAAATAAAGTCTTGAAGAAAAGTTCAGAAAGAAAGAAATTGGATGCTACTATGAGGGAATAAGAAAGTTTCAAATCAGCAAAAGAGATACCTAGCTCAGCGTCTTATTTTTCAAAAGATAAATCCAGCAAAGATATCATGTCGGCTAAATCATAAAGAATGCTATTTCGTAAAACTACAAATTCAAAACCAATTTTTGATTGTTTTTTGGTGACTGGCATTACAAAGGAGGGTCCATGCGTTAGTTACTCATATCCTCCTGGTAGCAGCACTAATTTTTAAGCCTACTTATCTCTTCTCTATGGCGAAAATAGTTTACGCCAGCCCGATCTCTCACCTAGTAATTCTAAAAGCAAAATTAGTTCAAAATCTATAATCTTGAAAGAGAATACCTCTGCTGATGCGTATATTCGAGATACTTTTATCATTCCCATCATTAAATCATAAGCTAAAAGCAACGAAAAAGATTATCTCATTGTCTGTGAAGTAGAAGAAAATGTGCTTGAAAGAGATCTTGCTGGTTGGCGTTTCCCGAGATACTATTGCTTTGTCTCCCAATGGAAATTTTTTATGGAGTTTAAAAAACTTATATCACAGCTAGTAGATCGCATATTTAGTAAGAAAAGGCAATACACATCTGAAAGCTTATCATAGAAGGCTTTTACTGTAATATTTATTTGATATAGAAAATTGTTCAGGATTAAGTTGAACAGGGCATAAGCTTTTTACATCAAAAAACTACGGATTATAATAAAACTTTGGATTGCTGCATTGGGAATTCGGGATTGAGGTTTTCTGCAGATATACCACCAATTTAAATGGGTTATCAGCTAATATAAAAGTTTCAACCTTGGAAGATACTTGATTTGTCAGTACAATTTAGGATTGGAGAAAATGAAAACCCTTCAATTGAGACCAAATTGATGGGAGTTTTAGTTGTATATGCTCTTGCATAGGTGAAAATGGTCTTATACTCATCTGTAAAATCGAAGGTGAGTTAGGCATTACTGCAATTACTAGAAATTATCAAACCCTTGGCATATGTCAATCCCATAATATTAGCAACTCTTAAAGAGGATCATGAAGATTTATTGGGAGCTCCCATGTCAATTATCTTAGGAGTATGGAGTGAACAAAAGCGTTCAAATAGGCAAAAGATATAAATTTTTATGAATAAAAAACATAACTTGATGGGAATGATTGAAAAGGCTAAATTAAATCTTCCAGATGGAATTGTAATAAACTTAGATACGGGACTAATATTTGGAGGAGGAATTGACATTAAGTTGACTCAAATTGCCCAAAAATTAAACATATACAGACAAAAATATGGAAAGCACACAAGAGATCTTTATAAAATGATTGAAAGAATGCTTTTAGATAAGTCTGATTCAGTTTAAAGTCGATAATTGTGGAATGACCTACTCACATACATCAAAAATACACAGATTTACTGTTACTATATGGAGAATAAAGAAGAATGATTAATTTATCAATATTTATCCATTCAATAAGGCAATATCGATTCATCAAAATCATAATCATACAATTGTAAACTATCACTTATGTTTAACATATTTTCATAAGAAAACTTTCATCCTAATCAGGTAATAAATGGCTTAAATTCCTTTTTAGGAAAAGCAAAATAGCATATCCTTGAATATTACATTTTTTCTATCGTGATTAGCTGGTATGATACTTACTAAAAATCCTATAAATTGAAGATCAAATGTTCTCGCACTAACTTCCTTTTATTTATTTAATTTCAAACTTTAGTAGCCATGCATTATTGCATAAATTGATAATTCCATAAATAATAATAGAATATCGTTCATTCCAAAATGTGGCAATTAGCATAGCCTAACAAGGTAGTCTCTCAGAAAATGAAAGTACCTAAAATATTACTTAGGTTCTCTCCTATCAGAAACATCGCAGCAGTTTAAAGAATATCAAGCCAGGCATCAAACTCGAGTAACCCTGGCGACCCACCTTCTCTCTATCCAAACGATTAAATAAATATCACAAATGTAAGCATGTGTTGATGCAGTTGTGGAGAACGAAATAGTGAAACAAAATTAAAACTTATTGTCTCGAATGCTCAAAATCGAAACTGAGCCTATGAAGAACACTATCAACATTATACCAAGAACAGTGCCCTCCAACAAGCAGACCTTCATGGAATTAAAGGCGCGATAGCGCAAAGTTGAGTGCAAGCTCATCCTAAAAGAGAATATGGTACTTTGCAAGTAATGTAGAAAATCATCGATAAGTTGGAAAATGTTAATTCAAAATATAATGTACATGCATTGACTTCGGAGTGGAGAGAAAATCTGAAATATCGTGATATTGTCACCAAAAAGGGTATTTTTTAACTTATCACAGAGTCAGTGCCTGACTACTTGCAGCTTGTGAAATAATACTAAAAGCTTTAGAAGTCACGAATCAGTCGTCCTAGAACTGCTTTCGTCAACATCAATCATAACGAAGATGATTAAGAGTGAAAAAATATAATGATTTACCAAAGTTCAGTTTTTGTTTATATTTTATTGAAACTATTTATCAATAGATATAGCTATTCATTTATTAAATAATTAAAACAATAGGCTCACTAAACTTGAAAAGAATGAGAATCTTAATCTAATTGAGATGAAATTGATCAGAATATTGATGGAATCAATGATTGGATATGAAAAGAGAATATCAACTTGCTGAGATATGATTCATGTAGAGTATTTTAATATTGATTGTATATTGAAGATATAACCTAAACAAAGTGTAGGAATATTGTGAAAACTGAACTCATAGGCAAAGTTGTCATGGCTAATTATGGTAAAACCAGCTACTATACGATCGCTGATGTACTTTTTCAAGATTTGGATGGTATCCGGCTAGACAGAACCAATGCCTCTTTACGCGAGTATTACGAGACAAAATATAAAATAATGTTGAAAAAGGGGCAGCAACCTTTACTTGTAGCCCAAAATAAAGATAAGAAGAGCGATCAGCAAATTTTGCTTGTACCTTAACTCATGCTTATGACTGGAATTCCTGAAGATTTTGACGAAATGCGCAGGAAAAAAATATCTGAAAGTACCATTAAGAACCCAGGAGACAAGATGCATTAAATTTCAGGTTTGATGAAGAAGTTGAAAGACGTGCAGATGTTTTCAGCTCTTGAGGATTTGGGAATAAAGCTAAATCGAGAAATGTAAAAAGTGAAAGCAAAAGTGATCTCGACTCCCATGCTGGAATTGGGAAAAGATAATTGTGTCGATAAAGGCAAGGAGGCTTTTTTTAATCTTTTCAATAAACCAATATATTCAAGCAAGCATAACGTGAACTGTGCCGTCATCTATTTTCGCGGAGCTGATATCAACGGTCTGGCGGATACTTTCAAAAAGACTTCAAACAATTTGGGAGTTCGACTCTAAATTCATACTTATTAAATTAATGGACGCCCCTCAATTAATCTGATGGAGACTTAAATGGATAAAGCTTTAGGTAATAACGATAATATCTGTTGTCTAGTATTGCCAAACAATATGAAAACCCAATACAAACAGCTAAAGGTGGCAGCAATCAAAAATAAATAAATAATCACTCAAGTAGTGACTGATGGAACTCTGAGGAAAAAAAATATTCAATCAATAGCTACTAAAGTGTTGCTACAAATAATTGCGAAAAGAGGAAACACATTGTGGGTACCAAGGCCATCCTTTAAAGTATAAAATACCATGTTGTGTGCCATTGATCACGCCAAACTGGGTAGCAATAACCTAATACTGAGTCTGTGTGCAACCATCAACTCCACATTTAGCTCAATTTTCTCTTGCTCCACAACCTATCAGGGAAACTAAAATCGATATATGCAAATGATGAACCTTATAATACAGGCAATCGACTCTTATGTAGCCCGTAATGATAAACCACCAAAGGAAATACTTCTTTTTATGAATAGTTGTTCAAGTGACCAAATCTCCTTCTACCATTAATTGTTCGTAGAGCCTTTCTGCTCCAAAGTCAATTCTGTTTATGGATTCAGTGTAGTTTCGTTAACCATGATTATGGTTAACGGTAAAACGAGTTAACGCTTCTTCTCATGTGAAGGAGAGGTCCGCAATGTACAGGCTGGAACATTAATTAATGAAAGCCTGGTATCTCCCGACTACGATTTCTATCTGATAAGCCAGCAGTCGAACAGAGGTACGACCGTACCCAATCATTATCGGGTGATTTTTAGTAATTCCAAAATGGAGGAAGGAATGTTACAGGAACTGTGCTTTAACCAATGCTTCAATTACGTGAATTGGACAGGATCTATCAAAGTACCAGCCATCTTGCAATATGCTAAGAAGTGTGCTAAGTTTAGGGCAGAGATTATGGAGAAATCAGAAGTGCCAGAAAGTTTAAGCACCAAACTCTATTTCGTTTGATTATCCCATCCCATATTTGAAAATTAATTTTGATATAAATGAAATACAATAAAAATATTACTAATGAAAATAATTTGTAATATAAGATATGAAACACTTATCAGCATCATGGTATTAAAATACAGGGGGTGCTGCTCCCAATCAGGTAAGGTCTTACTCCATAATCGAAAGCAGGGATCCTTTCATAAAAACAATTGCTTTTATTTTAAAATTATTAAAAAGATTGCAATATAAAAATTAATAAAAACAGTTGTAAATTGAGTAAGTTTTATGAACAACCATAATCTTTATGTTATAGTCCTACTAAATACGCGTATAAATTTCCCAAATCCAAAAAGTGAATCGAGATACTTGAGTCTCCTTACAAAATATAAATTTTACTCAATAGAAAGTTTATAAATTGACATTTATCCATAGTATTGTACAATAATAAAAGGGCATCACAATATCAGAGCTTATCAAGGGTTAAATGAGTGATCCAGGACAATTAAACGCAATCTTTGACTCTACGTTCGTATTCCTTTTGATTGCCAACATATAATCTAGCTGCTTATTGGTTAGCTGGGGACTCTGGGTTTGGATCTGCCAGCAGTGATCGGATAGATGTCAGCAATGAAACAATATCGAAGATGTGGCTCCACTTATTTTGTAGAACTATATAGCTAAATTAGTACTATCAATGCATATTTTGCCATCATTGTATATATTTGGATGAAACAATTTGCCTCGGAACTGCAACTTCGGAGGTTTTTGAGGGTAATCATCTTCGAATTCAATCTGCAGACGGAAAGTTCCTCCCTCCCAAATAGTATCAATTGGACCATAGATGACTGCCTCCCACAACATTAGGTTATCTTCATCTGGTGTGGCGTCAATTCCCTAATCATTATTTTTCTTTATTCTCTGCAGATCCTGCAATAACTTCCTCTGCGCATTTGTCGACATCTTTTTACAGCAATTTATATATTTATCGATGCTAAATCATGAGTCATAGTTGCCTATTAATATAAATCATCAATTTTACGGGTTGATATTTACAAAAAGACATACTCACCAAATCAAGATGCAAATCAGAGTCCTACACTTTCACTGAGATTCTTAACACGAGTGGTTTCCATTGCTACTATTTCCTATAACTACTTTTGTTATTCCATCAACATTTTATTTTGCAATTCGAGGTAGCACAACTCTTTATCTTCGCTGTGACCTTCTCTCTCCATCTTAAGAGATAACCCTTCTAGGCCAAGGTCAATGCAATCACTCATTTTCTTGTATTGACTACCGTTAAACTCCTATAATTTCTTGAGTGAAAGAAACAGTTCGTTATGCTGTTTGCGCTGCCCCTACATATTTTTTCTAAGATGATCTATTGAAGACTTCCATCAGAAAGGGAGTACCTCGAACTGTTCAACCTGATCCTTGATGGTGGTATTTGTCCGCTCACTGAGATTATTGGAATTGGTGAAACTTTGGTTCGCGTCAATCTTAAGTAATCCTGAATACATTATTTCTAAAAAAATATTGATATGGGTGCATTAATATTATCAAAAAGAAATCATTTACTTTATAAGCTTTTCTCTTTGCCAGTGAGGAAATAGTTCTGAAATTTTACAATGAAGTAACGGATGAAACTATCCTCTTCCAGAAAAGCTATATGTGGACGACGCTTGGTCATCACGTCCCACGCAGATTACTTATATGATAACTTTGCCAAACATTTCACCACCCTCCCCTATATTTTTTAGTTAAAATTAGTACTCATTTGGCGGACGTCCTAATCATCACCTTCATATTGAGCTAGTGAAGAATATATGGGAATGTAATTGTCATCTTGTGATCCCACCAGAATTACCCAAGAAAACCATCGAATGCATTACTGTGAAGATAATTACATCATAAACTGTGGATCTGTCGCTCTCTGGTCATGACATAGCTAACGAATGCTTTCTACATTTGACCATTCTCGCATGTAATAGAGCCCCGCTCTAACCAAGCAACTTTCAATTTATCGAATGCCAAGATGTGGCGAGGCTAGACTTACTAATAAATTAAATTTATCCCGATGCTCAGTCATGTGGGGTAACATGGCCCTTGCAATGATTCCACCAAGTGAAAATCCTACTACATTGATGTGCTTAATTTTATGATTTGTAGCCAACAATCGATTAATTTCCTAGGCTGCAGTTAGACCAAGTTTGCTAATGTGTTCGTCAGCCACGACGCTGAGATTTAAGTTCTTTATTGCATAGAATTGAGTAAATCCCAAAAACAGACTTAAGTACGATTTCATTTTTGATAGATCATACTAATTGCCTCGATAACCGTGCACAAATACAGTTAGAGTATGATCAACACTTATCATTTGACTATCTGTAGTCAGAGGCTCACTCAGAGTTAAGATAAGAGGTTGATTGTTTTATGTACGAGTCAAATTTGTGAGTTGATTCATGGATTATTGCATACTTTTCTAATATTTATTAAACACTTCAGGAGGGATGCGAGGTATTTTTAGACTCAAAAATCCTTCTTTAAAATCCACAAACTTACGAATATTATCCTAAGCTTTTTTTATATGAAAATTCATTCTTTCTGCTTCATTAGCTGGAATTTTTTTGAGAGCATAATGAGCCAAGATAAACTGGAGTTGTGTCCATCGCTGGAAGACAGACCGAATGTTCAGTTCGAGAATGGCTGACTCTTAACAAATAAATTTATAGATATCCCTTTGGTCACACTGATAATGGTCGCTCAGGACAGAGCGAAAAGATTTGGTCGTGACGTCCTCTTAAAGGTGTACTTTTTTCAGGGACTGGTTTGAGTCTAGCATATTATCTTCTCTTACATCTCCTTCCTAGAAAACTGACACATAATCCAACTAAGATGGTTCATTAAGAACAAATTCTTTCTAAAATTTTGTAGTAACTTGGGATAAATTTACTGATTGATGTTTCGCTTTTTAATATTCCTTTAATGACATCATCAATCTGGATCGCAGTTCTTTGTAAATTTTTAATTTGTCTTCAATCATTAGAAGATAGAACTTTTTAAATAGTTTTTCAGGATCTTTTATCTTTCGTTTTCTGACGACTACACAGCAGCCTTTCTCTACCTCTGTCTGTAGTGAATCATCATTTTCTCTAGCCAAAAGACTGCCTAATAGTAGTTTGCTTCGAACACAAGTAAATCCAAAATTAATATCGAGAAAAGAGATATACTAATTTGTGGGAAACACTATTTTTCTATAAAAGAATTGATTTATTGAAGTAAGAGATTCTTCTTTTGTTTCTTCCCCTATGTTTATTTGTAACTCTTCAGAGGACGCGAGTGTATCCTTAGGAGTGTTGAGGTGGACAACCTGCTTATCTTTGATTATTGTTTCCTAACTTTTGTATAATTCAAACAGAAGACATATTGGCTACGAAACTTTTCCTGAAACGAGAGTAAGTTTAATCAACACACCAGTGTTGAAATGTACGACTTGATCGTTATAATCTATTTGAAATCTAAACTGGATATGAGAAATTATACCTATTCGTGCGAAAACCTACTTCAGGAAGGGTTTCTCCGCCTACGTTCCAGGAATTACCACTGCGATCCACAGTCTAGTTATAATCACTTCGGTATAGTTGCCGCTGTTTATATAAGCCACCAACTGTTAAATCTTGCTTTCTTTGAACTGTCAATTTAATGTAGTAATGAGACTGGTGATGAAAGCTAACAGTCTAAAAGGCTATGGGCAACACAAATAGTTAGACATCATATTTTTTGCGTAGCATTTCAGAATTTACTTATGTAATTATTATAATTATTGATTAACTTATAAATATTGAGGAAGCTATATAATCATGATGACTTTTTTTGCATAAAAGTTACTTTTGACGTTGATTTTTTACAAAGAGAATGTGAGCTGAGGGCTCTAGGGCTTTTAGTCTTCGATCTTATGTCTAAGTCAATTCTCGATTTGATGCTTTTTTGAGACAAAATAAGTTCACTGAGATCAGAATCTGATAAATTAATTGCCTTTTGTAAAAATAGTTCCTGCCACAATGGGCAACCACTTTGACTAAAATATCTATCAAAAAATTATTCAAAGCGATCGTATTAAGCCAATTATCCGAAAATAAAGATTAATACTAACTATTTTTTACTAAATCCCTCTATAATTTAGCAATTGATAGCAGCTTCACTTTTGGTATGTCTTGATTGCGACCAAAATAGAAGTTCATTTAAAAAAATACCAACACAGCTACGCAAATACTCATTATCGATTGATTAGCTTTACAACTCACGTTAGAGGAAATGGTTTGTTTCCTTCTCCTCAACCATTAATTTAATTCCCTATACTAAGAGAGATAGCCTCTATCGTAAATAAGTCATCTCTTTCCCTAAATTATATAGACATTACTAATAATTTATTCCAAAGTAATAAACAGTGCCTTTTTGCTAACTCTTTATTTGAGCTTGCTATCCATACGCATACCTATTCCACCTCCAGTTTCCATAAATTTTGTCAGCTGAGATATAACAATGGTGCTTTTTTTGACAAGCATAAAACTAAGAACAGAACATTTTTCGCTCTATACTTGCTTTGAATTGCTACAAAATTCTGCCATCTACAACATTAATTGACTAAAATTTCGCTTTTGTAACACTTTCCTGTATATCACCATAAGATCTTAATCAAAGAAAGGCCTTTGACCAGTAGTTGCTCTTCTTTTTTTTTTTATATCATCTGATTTTTATAGAGATTTCGATCTGTCTCTAACATCAATCACAGTTTTTTGATCGTGCTCAGTTTTAAATTGCACAATTTTTTAACTTGAAATGGGAATCTACTAAAATTCTACTTTTTTTAATTGTTTTGACTTGAAAAAATCTATTACCTTCTCGATATTTGGCCTTTTTTCAATTTGTGACTCAATCATTTCCGAAACTAATAGAGATAGCTTTTCATTATTGTGCTTTTTTGTTAAGAAAATGTTCTTAATAATAACCCCTAAACTAAAAATATCCGTTTTCGAGAACATTTTCATCTGCTTAATTTCAGGGGCAGTATAGTCTGAGATTATCTGTGAGTGATGCCTCTATCCAAGCTAGGAGTATCCATTACTAAGTTGTTCTGCAAATCCGAAGTTAATGAATTTAATGTTATCATTGTCTTATACGATAATTGATTCTGGATTGAGTCCTCCATGGCAAATTGAAGATCTTTGTAATTATTTCAATCCTATGCATATTTACTAGATGATATGAACGGCTACATTTTATCTTGGCTACCTTTTTTTTGATCGAATGACTTTTCTATTAAATGAGAAAGCGGAATTCCTTTGAGTTCATCGAATACGACGTAGATATTATGAGCTGTTTTCAACATTTTATGGCATTTTACAGTGCATTTAAGTTCCAATTTATTAAGGATGGTTACTGAGTCTAGTAATGAATACATTAATGAATGATATAGTTGTATTTGTAGAGGTTATCTTCATTGGACAGATTGATGCGTTTTATTGTGAAAACCTATTTTGTTTCGACATGACGGGCTCGAACTTCCTCAACTTTTTATAACTTGATAAATACTGCCATTGACTAGAACAAAGCCATCCTCTGGAAAGTGATAAACATCAACAACTTTCATTGAATCGCAATCTAACTTTTTAATAATACAATTCAATACAAAAATATAACAATATCATATTTTTATCCTGTAAAATGATAAAAAATGTTACTGCTTTGATTGTCACAGCAATACGAATAAAAGGTACTCTTAAGATCCAATATTTTTCATATTAATGTCTATTTATTCGCAGGCCATCAAAATTCTCATTTTTTATAAGGTTATTATAAATTAAAACTATTAACAGTTTAATCTGGCTCACAAACCTTCTTAAAGTGATTTTTATGCTCTCTGTGAAATTTTTATAGGGCCATTAGTTTAATAATAATTCGTTATGAATGTTAAATACACTGAAGTGTTTTTACGCAAAAATATCGTCCAACAGTAGTTGAATGGAACCACTTTGTTTTACTCTATTGTCAAGAAGGATGCTCAAACTATGTCTTTCTTATCTAACGAACGGCTGTTAGTCTATGACGCCACACCCAAAATTCTCTTCTATATTAATGATTTTAAGAATACACCCTTTGAATTGCATCCTCCATAGCCAAAAAACAAACTATTTGCTCCATTGAAATTATCAACCTATAAAAAATCTCCAAATACTGGCGAAATACAAGTTCGTTATGCTGGAAAAAATGAAAAATAGGAAACTGTAACTATAGAATGGAATTTCACTTGCGAAACAGAATTATTGGCACAGTCATGGATAGCCTTATTTGATGAGGAAAAAAATAAACTAGTTAGTAAAGTTACTGGAGAAAAGAACGGAGGGTTTATTCATGATGCGCTCTTCAATGGGGTTAACAATAATCTTCCGCAAAATCAACCGAATGAGCCTGTGAGGGAAACCATTCTCAAACTTGATGAACAAAAAATAAAGCCAATTCCTCAGGAGGAGAATGTCTCAAAGTCGAAGATAAACGATCAAAATATTAGCAAGTCAAAGATAGTCGATTCGGATATTAACGGTCAAAATATAAGTAAATCGAAGCTGTTCGATTCCAAGATTAACGATCAAAATGGAAGCAAGTCTAAAATTTTAGAGCCAAGCAAAATGTATAATTAATCAGCTTTAAAATCATAAAAAGAGAAGTAAAATATTAATGAATCAAAAATTTCGATTGATCAGGGTATCTTTCGTTCTAATGTCAAAAATGGAGAAAGTAATGTTCAAAATTCTACCTTCAAAAATACATCTTCTTTAATTGATTGGAACCTAAAATTCATTAAATATCCGTATGAAGGTACATTACTTGAGTTCGAGGAAGCAGCTCTTAAATCCTTTAAAGCAATTTGGGAGAGGGATGAATCGGTTTTCTTAAGTGATCCCAAAAGAGTCTACTAGTCCCAAGGTTTACGTGTATTGGTTAGCAATATATTTACTCGGGAGGCTGCTCATCTTAAAAGATAATTTCGCAATTACCATTTTATTTTATAAAGTTGTAAAACCAAGATGATTGTAAACGTTCCTCTGGCATGCTTAATCGAGTGGCAGGGTGTAGTCGCTCTTGTTAAAGCTGGCTTTCCAAATCAAGTGAAGTAGATAAAACTTAACAAAGCAATCTCCGAGATAGGTGATCTGTAACGGTATACTCGAGTCAGTAATAGCATACTCGAAAAAGCAACTTTGCTTGACTTGACAGATGCATATGGTCATAATGGATAAAATAGCATTCTTTTTGTTGATAACTTAATAGAGTATCTTCCAATGCACGTTAATTAACAATACCCAAACACAAGCTTACGTCCTGAATACCTTTTGGATAACGTGGGGCAACTCATACCAGGTGGGGAGGTGCGGCCAGTCAATAAGCAATAATATAAACTTTTAGCCTCTGCATGCTAAGGCCTAAATGCCTGTATCAAGTAGTTAGCTTAAAATCTTTCCAATCAGGAGACTTTATGGGTGCATGCACTCGAACTAAAAGAGTTATTCCATAGTAATGGAGTCAATTTTAAGTGCTTACCGAGAGTTTACAGTGAAGTTCAGAATAAGCAAGTAAAAAGATATTTACATACTGTTATGGCTGCAAAGGTAGCAAAGGATCAAATCAATGAAGCATTAGCTGAGGCGAGGTAGTAATCAAAACAAACAGATTTTTCCGAGATAGTTGAAGAGTTCATCCGACTTTTTATAGAGGGAAACAACAGTAACAGTAGTGAGGTTTGGAAAAATCTTTCGCTGAGATTTAAAAAATAATACTTAATTCCAATAAACAACTCCTAAATAATGGGTGGATTTTTCTTAAATTCATTAGTTCACTTACTTCGAGTTAAATGTAACGAGAGCAAGCTTAATAAAAATAAACGCATTTTTAAGGAAGAAGGAATTATCTTACCAGGTTTTGTAAGTGAATTATAACCCAAAATTAAAAGTTATTATCGCTTTACCACTGAACTAGTTTAGAAAATACGTTACGCGAGTAAATAGGAAAAGAAAAGTGTGGAAATACATGATGAGATAGTGTAAAAACTTCAGCTCTAGCATAATAGTATTCCTTCCGAATATGCTTTCAATAATAATCAAGAAATGGTTCTTGAGTATTTAAGTTACTACACTCCTCCTTCTTCGTTGGATGCCGTTGCCCCACTAAAAAACATACCCATATACAGTAGTTTACTTCAGGAACCTCCTTCCTCCTATTCGCTTAGGATCACAAAAGCTTATCTTCATTGGTGTATTAAAAAAGATAAGCCTTAGTAATTTAAAACAAATATATAACTTGCCATGAAATCTGCAGACTATTGGCTTGACGAAAATCACTTGTATCATTGTTAACTGTTTGAATTATTGTCTGATTTTTATTCAGCTGCTGGAAATGGAGAAGAAAGCATTAATTTTATGAAAGAGTCACTCAGTAAGTGCATCCGTGTTTGTGGAGCACAGTCGAAGCAAGCTGGAGCCAAATACTATGAGCTTGGCGAGAGGTAGCTGAAAGTCGGCCGCAAACGTTAAGCTCTGTAAAATTTTGGAAAGGCTAAGATAAACATGTAGAGTCATCAAAATCAAAGTTTGCGTTATCCTCAACTACTAATGAGGCTAGCATCCTTGCATCTCAATAATGGAAATATTGAAAATTGTATTGAAGGAGCCATGCAAGCTATCAAACAATTTGAGGAGTATGATCGCCGAACCGATACGAAAGGTGTTATGACGTAAGGTTACAAGATAAAAACTTTTGAGGTTTTAAGTAGGGCATATTAAATTAGTGGAAAAAAGGTTTAACTTAAAGAAATGGCAAATCTTTGTGCAAAAAAATTTAATAGAAGTCGTTCATAATGGACTTATGAGCAAATGCTTCGAATTTGTTTGGCTGCGATTATAGTCAAAAATCCTATCTAAAAATGCGAAATGTTTTCTGGTTGGGTGAGTCGATTAGTTTCTGATGATCCTTAGCTTAATTCATCAGAATGCCTGAAGGAGATGATGTCGTTATCTGAAAGTATAACTGTAATGTAAAAATTTATTGCTAGATTTGACCAATTATAACGAATCATTGGTGAGTTTACATCAAAAAAGGGCTCAAGCCAAGATGCGAAGTAGTTTGCACGTATTAGTAAGCTATTGGTGGGCGTAGTTGGACAGGACTATGTTGACGGGCTTGTACAGCAAAAACAGTATGAATGAATGATATTATCTGATCTTGATGAATTAATAATTATTGCCCATTGATTAATGTTAATTTATTCATTAATTTTTAATTAACTGCTGGCTCAATAAACATTTTCTTATATTTTTATAATTCAAATGAAATTTTAGTACAAGCCTTTGATGCAAATTTTTTTGCAAAAACACATAAAATCCGCATCCTTTAACAAAATGGTATTATTCAGATCATATAACTTTTCAGGATGCTAGATCAATTTAAATAATATTTTCATGAGACTTGGCCTGCTTCTATAAAAATTTTAACTATTGAACTCTAAACGGTAGTGTAAACATAAAAAATATCTTGGATTAGTATGATTGCCTCTGTCGTATAGTGGTCAGTACTACAGATTGTGGGTCTGAAAACCTAGGTTCAATTCCTAGCGGGGGCATTTTTTTATATATATATTATATGTCCTTAATTTAATCATTGATGAGATCGAATTAGCGAATCATAAGATCAAAACTTTGAAAGTAAGACCTTAGAATGTTTGTCTTCAGGCCCACGATACTTACTAACCAACAAACGAATATTTTCAATGAGATGATTGGTTTAATAATTTTCCACATCTTTGTTGTGAGCCACTTCTGTAAAATGTCTTTCTTTTTATCCACGCACTGTTATTAGTTCTCCTTTAACCTTATCCTTGAGGGCTGAGGTAACTTGCTCAGCATAAAAAGATGCATTGACTACTTTGGGTTTAAAAGAATCCGGGAGATTTAACAGTTTTTCCTCCCAAATATTTTTACTTTTGTATATATACGCGTATAGTTCGGTTGTGTCTTGGATATCTGATCTTAGAATTGTGGCATTTGGATTGATTTATCTTACTTTTTGCTCGCAATTTAAATAAGTTTGTTCGGGATTTTGAAATCCATAGTGATCGTACTCGATGGGTGTGGCGAAAATTACATTTTGTTTCTAAGTTCAATCAATCTTACATGCTTTGAGAATTATGCTGCTAACTCCATCAATGCTGTTTTTGAAGTTACTGATTAAAAGTAGTCATGAGTCACACATAGCACATCGTCGTGAGCATTTATTAAAGGAGGGAGATCAATAGCTTGGGTTAGTTTTGTGATTCCAACTTCGGCAACTGAGCGATTATCTTTAAGTGTTTTTCGAAGATTGTAGTAGCGCCTGTGGAAGTCATACACAGGTAGAAGATCAGAAATAGTGATCTTGGTGTAGAGTTGTTGCTTAGTGAGTTGAAGGATAATATTTTGAGTGATCCTAGAGCAAGATCCGACAATAAGAAGGCTCATATCTATTAAAGGATTATTAAACCATACGTTCAAATTTATTGCTGATTGACACCAGATAAATATTTAATATTTAAATAAAGATCTAAGCTCTGTTATATAATTGAATGTTCTTTATTTGGATAATTTAGCCCATTTAAAGAATAATATAAATTAATAACCATCTTCTCTTGGATCATTTTCATTACATATATTATGAGTCAATATAACATATTTTTTACATAGAATTCAATAAAGCTACATTCGTTTTAGTAATGCTCTTTAATATTTCTTTATAAAAAAGAATTATTTGTAAAAGTAACTTTTAGTGTTCTGGGCATGGATTACTAGATTATGATTACAGACAATTAGTATCGTAGACTGCAGTCAGCTTAAAAAGAGACCATCAAGCTAAAGGAAAAAATAGCAGTTTTAACTAATGACAAATGCAATCTTTAAACGAGCAATGAAGATAACGAAAAATAAATCATAGCTTTGAAGGCAACTGTCAAAGACTTATCTCGGAAAATTGTTAAATAAGACAAAAAGTTGCTTGCGGTAATTGACGAACTTTAATAAAAGGAGGCAGAATGGTTAATTAAAGAAAAAGAGTTGCTGGAAAAATTGATGATAACAACTTTGGAGAAAGAGGAACTGCAAAGGATAGTTGACAAAAATATTAGGAATGTGCCCTTAGAATAAATGGCAAAAGTTAAAAAGGAATTGATGTAAAATGTATAGAAGTTGAAGTTAAGGGAAAACTAAAGAGAGATGTAAATGCATAAATTTAGTGAGTTATGTTTAAAATGTGAAGACTTGGCACTGTAAAATGAAAAATACCATAAATTATCTGCATAATTATAATAATAACTGAAAAATATAAAGAGTAAGACCTAAAACTTAAAAATCACAACTATCAACTTGCAGTACAGCTTACAATAAGAACTGGAAAAAAATAAAAGAACTAGCTAATAGTTATCAATGAGAATATCAAATATTGCTAATTTAGAAGAAATACAACATTAATTATAGAATCGTTTAAATGAAAAAAAGGAAGAAGCAGATTCCTATTTGACTGAGCTTAGTTAGAAAGACAAACAGCTATGCGATACAAATCGGCAATTGATAAATACAGAAGCCAAATTGTCTAAAATTACTTTCTCTTTAATGCCTCACTTTTAACAACTAAAGGAAAATCTCAAAATAATGGAGGGAATTATTGCTTAATAAATGCAAAAGACATCTCTCGTCTATTTGGAAATAGTTAATGCATTTAAAAATAAAGTAAAAGAATAGATGGAGAGGATGAGGATGGAGAGAATAGAGAGGATGCATTTCCTCTCGAGCTAGCATTAAATAAGTGTAGACAAAACATAAGTTTTCCAGTTATAAAAATAGGGTATTTATCGAAAATATCGATAGGGAATAAATCAAAAATTAGTTAAAATATAAAAAGATGCTATTGATGCCATGTGGGCTTTTCTTAAAGACTACCTGCTTTAAATTCACCAAAGACTCAAATTCGAAATTAGTAATCCGAAATAGGAGCTGCAAATTTTAAAAGAGTAGTTTAATTTGGTGACCAAACGACTGTATTCACACTTCTGTCTTTGGCGAAAGGAGTTAAAATGATCAAATTATTTTAAAAATGAAAGTATTGCAAATAATGACAGATTATTATTATTTCTTTATGTATTATTTACATTTATCTTGAAGATTATATTTACTTATTTCAAATGCTTAGTCCTTCATTTATATCAAGTTACTTATCAATTATGTTATAAATAAACTCGCATGAATATCAGCAGCATGAACTTTACTTTTTGATTGGTTTATGACCAGCTTGCAATTGAAACTACATTCTTTTCTTGCGAATGTCTTCCACCACTGCCATTGGTTCATTATGCTGCTGTTCCTTCGGATAGACTCTCATTAATTCCTACGACATCATTTCAAATGCTTTGTTGACATTATCTCCATTTTTAGCACTCACTTCCAAAGAAGAAATACTCTTCAAAGTGCAAATCTCGTTTACATCTTCTTTGGAGACCTGCCTTTTTTCTTGGAGATCGCTTTTATTACCAATTAGTAATAACCTTACGTTTGGTATAGCATTTTTTTCAATCTGAATCTCGCATAAATTACTTATTTAAGCCAATATGTCTATAATTCCTCAAAACTTTCTCGTCTTGTGATGTCATAGACTACAATGATTCCCTGCGCGCCTTTATAATAGGTACTCGTAATAGTTCTAAATCTTTCCTGTCCTGCTGTATCCCAAATTTGTAATTTGATAACGTTTCCTCCAATAACCATAGATCTTGATTAATGTATTGATACTTAAATCGAAAATCAACTCCTATCGTCGCAAGATACGCATCCTGAAATGTCTCATCGGTAAACCTACGAAGAAGAGAGGATTTGCCAACTGAGCTATTGCCGATTAGCACAATTTTAAAGAGATAATCATGTTCCTTTATCATGAAAATGAATTTGTAGATTTATTATGCAAATTATCAGAGTCTTTTTATTAAGATATTGAGCAAATATCGTCAAGAAGAAATCATTAAAAGAATTATTAATTCTTTACAAGTAATCTACTTGTTTGTCAACAAATTAATTTGCCCCAAGACAGTATAAAATTAGGTAAATTATCTTAGTTACGACATAATTAAATAATATGAATTCATATTCATTAGGGAAATAACGATGGAAATTATTTTTTGTCCATCAATTTTTGTAATTGATGAAACTAAAGTATGAAAAATTATCGTTGGTAAAATATGTGAATCGTTAAACTATGATAATTTTGAAGTGAAGTGTTAAGCACATTCAATAGGATCATGCAGGTCAGCCAAAGATGAAGTTAGATTTGCCTCCTGGGGGGTTGTTCACTTTCACTGAAGTCTTGCCTGCAGGTTGTTGCTGGGCGGGATCCGTCTTGCCCTTTCCTCCTGCTGCTTGCATGCTTGTCTGGACAGTTGGTTGTTGGGCATTCTGCAGAACTGGCTTAGTGATGGGTTTGACTGGCTCGTCCCAGCCGAGGGAGAAGCTGCTCTGTCCTCCTGGGGCATGGTGCACCTTGACTGAAGTGGTTCCTTGTTTTGAGAAGTTCATTTAAATATTATTTAAACTGAATTAACGTTAAGCATAAGAGTGGCTTTCAATTCAAATATTGTCAGTCAACTGAAATTTTCTCATAATCATTCCATGACTATTAAACTCCGATAAAATTAAAATTTGTCTTAATTTATTATTGTTTAGTATTTTTCAAGCATTATCAATACATTTTCCTAAAATGTAAAGATCATTATCTTGATTACAATATTTTAATATGCATCAGCAGATAATAAAAAAACTCCTAATCAATCAAATGTAATTTTATCGCAAATCTATTATTTATAAATCACTCCTTTTATTACAATTTATGCTTAGGTATTTAGCAATAATAGTCAATGATAAATGGTCATAATAACTTTCAACCTTGACTTCCTAAGTGGTTGGGAAAGTTACATTATTCTTATAGTTTAATCGATTAATCATTTTAACAAAATTCATAGGGCAATAAATAAATTTAATTGACGAATTATTCTCCAAGTAAATTGATAAAATCTTCATTATTTTAGATAAATTATTTATTCATGTTTTAATTAATTAATTTCTTTTAAAACCCTCAACAAATATAATTAGTAGACTTATGAATTAGGGAATTATTATTATTTAATCATTCAAATATAATCCACAATTTCCTAATAAGAGAAAGGAAGGACTTATTTGCACAGCCCTTCCATATTCTTCCCTCCCAAAATCACAATTTAATCTTGATAAATCACTAAACTGTGCATATAACGACCTACCAAACTGTCCCCTTTTACTTTTATCCAACTCATCGTCTTCAGATTTAATATGCTCATGCTTTCAAGCACCCAAGGGCTTATTTAATCATTTTTACCGCCATGGATAAATAAAAGCTATCGAATCCTAACCCAATCAAAATTTTTACGTGGTTCCGGCTCCCTTCCTTTAGTTTTAGGTTCATAGACTTCCAGATTTGTTAAGCCAATTTTTAAGATATACAATTTATTTGAAAGTTTTCCCTTTCCGTCCTATCCGCCAAAAATATAAATGCCTTCTTAACTGATATATGTTTGCTCTATCTGGGTTGCTGTAATTGGTTCTTATTCATAAAGATGATATTTCTTCCTTTGATGAACAACAGTCATCATCTTATGCTTTGCAAATCCTGTTGTAAGCCCTTAATGCAGTTTGGAGATTGTAATTTGGACCCAATATTTTTTAATAATATGGTAGGCCATAAAATTATCGATACATTTATTCTTTTTATCTATTCCTCCCTTAATAATATGCAAATTACTGATACAATGAGATAATCTCCGTATTTACATTGTGCGTGAAAACATCGAGGGTTAACTTAACTATCGGTAAATGACTTAATTTCGGCTGTTTTAGACCATACATTTATAAAAGTAATATTGTTGTTCGTCTCCGATTCGCCGACTTGGAAAAATTTACTGCCTCCAAAAAAAATAACTTCCTTTTCAGAGATCAAAGTGCCTTCACTTTCTCCGAATGGTTTTAAGCCAACTATTTCTTGCTATTGAACCCATTTATTTTCTGAATGATCGTAATAGCAAAGAGGCGTTATTTTTCTGCCTCCAATAAAGTAAGTTTTGTTGTGAACGGTCACGCTCATCGCATCAAAATCAATGTAGGGTTTCCAGCTTATCTTATTATTTTAAAAAACTGCTTCATTGATAGTGAGTTTAACTGCAACTAGAGTTTTTGTTTTTTTCTGATACTTTTGAGTGGTCTTAATATTTTTTTTCATTGAGAGAGGCTCAAGTTTAGCTATCTTGTTTAAAACATACTATCTTTCACTCTTTTGACGTCTATTACAATAATCGTTTATTTTTGAGTACTGATTTTTATTGAAAAGAATCTCTGCTTTGATTGTACGATCCACATTGGTGGAGCCAGTTTTCATAACTTTGAGAGATGAAAGAATTTAATCAATTTTTGTGCTATTGATCAATCTAAATGGAGTGAATCCTTCTGTATCGTCTGTAAAGTGAATTAATGGTCGCGATGGTCTTTTGTCTTATTGCTGATTTTTGCTCAAATCAGAACTTATTCTAGATCGAAAGTCATTTTTAGATGCTTCCAGCTGCTGTTGAGAAGTGAAAAGTTTTGATTAAGTAAATAACAATGGAAGACTAGAAGAACTTCTCATTTGAGTTAAATAATTTATTAAGGAGATATAAAACTTCATTTTTTTATCAGAATTTAGATTTGAAGGATAGTACTTTTACTTTTTTTCATATTCATTCATACATAAGAATTAGTTTTGCATTATTTTATCATTAATTTCACTACTGTTAACTGAAATTTAAAATAGTACTGGATTAATGCAAGTGCTGTATAAGCAATTTTCACATCATTTTAGAATAAAAAAAGTTTAATTATTAGATTTTTTTCTGTGTTTTTTACTAATACAAAATGAACTAATTTTAAAAATCAAATTTATGACTAGTAAATACAATCAATAATTCAGAACATTTATATAATGGTTGTTATCAGTTCAAACAACAACATTAAGTTTTATGAGTGAATTTAATCAAAATCAATATTAAATACAAGTATAATTTTGTATTGGTTTGAATCTGATTTCATTTCAGATCAAGAAAAGATGGTGAGTTTGAGCAATATAGTCTTTGATAAGTAAAAGTGCCTGACAAAAAAATGAGTGATGGTATTAAATGTAAATCAGTTATTTTTACTAATAGTTTAAGTCATATTATAAAGGGTTTTCTATAATAATTGTTGATTAAGAATAAAAAAATTAAAAATGGGGGCAAGTAAATCAACCGGTTGCTGCGAAGGTGTGGATTAAACAGAAAAAGGAGCAGAGTTCCGTTCCTAATCGAGACAGATGTAGAAACAGATTATGGTTAAATACAAGCAAGAAGTTAACTCATCTAAACTAGGACAGTCAGCGCCCAATAATCAGGTAGATGAATCAGTTATGGATTTGCCCATTATAGATGGAGCCCTTCTTAGTACGAACAGTCGAAGAGGTGGGAAGATGAGACCTGACTTTAATACATAGGCGGATAACGCTCCTTCAGCTGATTAATCAGATTTATTCCTTATCAATGGCAACCTTATGAGTTATAAACAAGGAAAAAGCCAGCCAAAATTTTAGTCTCGTATAATGCCCAATCGTAAAACTGAGTCTTCAGATTCATCTGATATGCTCCATATAACGGGAAACCTCATTTCGCAAAGACAACCAAAAATTTGATTATCAATTTACATTTTATGGATTTATATCGATTTGAGTAGACTCATTTTGCAATAGATTGAAAAGAATGAATTTTGTAAAATACTGGTGCAATCGAAATAAGATATTTTAGATAGGATAAATTAAATAGTGATAATAATTTTACTGGAAACCATAAAAAATATTAATTTTATGTATCAATTAGTAGCATGTATAACAATAAAAATGAGAACATACTTGGATACAATTGAACTTTCAGTGAGCAAGCAGACCTGTAATCCTTTCACATAGATACTTCATTCCGCCATCTTCCTCTTTTAATGAATTAATTGTTCTCTCAATCATCTGTGTAGAGTCAATCTACAGTATTTTAATGCCATAAGCTTAGATTATTCTGTATTTAACTATCTTTTTGCCTTGCACTTGTTTCAGGTCTTATCTCCCTTCAACGTTTTTAAGTTTATAGTGAGTTCCAACTAACTCAAAAGCTATCGGTTGATTGTTAAGTATTATCAAAGCATCGATTTCAAATACACAAAATTCAAAATTGAAATAAATTTAATTTTTCGATTATGGATACTTTTCCTTAAGATGGTTAAATGCTTTTTCCAGTATTTTTAACCAAAATTATTGAGCTGGATTTTGCTAAAATCCAATTTCCTTTTCATATCGAATGTCAAGGTTAAATTCATTACTTTTATTCGCTAACGACTTTCCCTCTTTAGTCATGCAATTAGAATAAATTTTATCGCATTTTTTAATAATATCTAAAGTGGCACTATTTTGAGAGCAGTAATAAAAGTTAGACAATGTTTTGATGTTGCTTCTAACGCTCAGGTAGTGATAGATGATATGAATGTTTTTGTTCTATTGAGGAAAATAATGGGCGATTTTATTCGCTAAGTGCTCGATCATTTACCAGTCCTCCAACTGGCAGCCTACAATGTTGAACAACCAGTTAGAAAAGTATTTGATATTGTTATTATTTTATAGCTGATCACATATAAATGGTCGAAGCAAAGAATAATATAATTTCTCATTATGGTGGCATAAACTATTCCATGCAGACAAAATTAATAGGGTTTGCTAACATTTTTCATTTTAAGAGGTCGATTGTTATTTATTTTCTAATAATTGCTTGGAGGAATCTTTTGGCCAAAGCTAGCATATGTGAGATTCAATTGATAGAAGTTTTTATTCATCTGACAGTCCTATAATAGCATAAAATTTTAGAAATTGGATGGCAGTTGTCAAATTATTTCCTTTTAAGATAGCAAGATAGCTTGATTCATTTTCTTGGTAATGATTAAGCAAGTCTATAAAATTGAGAACACAAATTTTTCCAACTTTTTCCATGATGCTGACAACAAAATAAAAATTGTCTTATATGAGTGGATTTTGCTGTTGAATTGTTAATGATTTGAAGAAAACTGCGAATAGGGCTTTGAAGTTAATGAGGTCAACTAAAAAGTTTTATCTATAGATGAATTTAGACAAAGAGTAATTGTAAGCCATAAATTTTTGTCTTATGAATTGGTGAATTAAATTCAGCACCACATGCTGTTCGTTTATGTTCATCTTTAAAAAATTGGAAATTACTACTGTGAGGAGTCGGTTCCAAACGGCAATATCCAAAATTTATAAACTCCAGCATACTTACATCCACTACGCTATATGTACATCATCAATGCTTTCTAGGATTTATTGAGTTAGAAGTTCAAATTAACAGCCCATTTACTTTATTTCCTGCCGATGAGCCTTCAATGACTGAGCAGAAGATCTTCCACCATTTTATATTTCCAATACGTCAATAAAACCATAATTCTCCGCTTGAATCTAGCGGATGATTGGCGATTGGAATCTGAGAGAGGCAATGAAATTAACTAATCTTTATGATGCTATGTTTGCGATGTTTTTTTATAAAGGTAAGTGATCGAGATTGCAGTTAAGAAAGGTGAATTTTGATAGAGGAGTCATATAGGAAAGGAGTATTGTTTTTTATTTCGTGAGCTGAGAAAACCTCCATCGACAGAGAGTCCTCAGAGGAGATATAATCATAGCTGCAATTAATTTTAAGGGTTATTTATGAGAATGCAAAAATATCAATTTTTAAAATATCGCTACTATTTTCTTATAAAATTTAGACTATATTATGACTGAGCAATTATCA
>Ga0302186_10000080_pt1 | contig 90172 bp, 60 predicted proteins | sample II_Bog_E1_2_FD_198782 | JGI IMG/M metagenome (GOLD analysis project Ga0302186, IMG submission 198782) | Peat permafrost microbial communities from Stordalen Mire near Abisko, Sweden - II_Bog_E1_1 | ecosystem: Environmental > Terrestrial > Soil > Wetlands > Peat | place: Sweden: Abisko...
GGTCGGATTCTCGTCGCATGCACAATAGCTTTGATAAACAGAGACATAGTAATAATTTCAGAAACCCTGAAGAACCCCTTGACATTTTTTTCAATCAGCACAAGAGAAAAAGCTACCTTCGAGACGTTGTCGATAATTACTTTGTACCACAACATCAAAAGATTGCCCCCATATTATCGAACAATAATTTTCTGTGCAGCTCAACATCATTCACCCGGGAAGATCCCTCTCTCAGCAAATCTCCCACATTCTTTTCAAATCGTGGAGTCAGTAATGGTATTGATTCCAAGAGTAAACTATCTCTGTTTAAGTTAAGCACATTCTGTTAAAAAAATCTGCTTCCTATAAGTGAGGAAAGTGAATTTCTTCGTCGTCCTCAAAGTGAATATAGAGCTCCAATTAGCAATTTAAGTAGTGATGAAATGACTTCAAGTTTTATACTGAGCAACAAATCAGTAATGTAAAACGGATATTATGGTCAAGAAGTCGAGTTTAGTTGTGATCATTACAAAATAGTTATCACTAAGCAAGGGGGGCGAAAAATAGGCAAATTGAAAATTTATTCCAGAGATGAGGATGAAATGTTGGAGAGAGAAATAATAGCAAGAAAATTAGGACTAAATTCATCATGGACTTTTACCGACAAGGACAGAATATTGGAATGTCCTCTTTCAAAAAATTTAAGATAGATGTGTTACAATATTATTTAAGATCGAAAGAGCCATTAAACTATTTATCTGATCTATCCTACGCAGTACTATTACTCTCTTTTTGCCAATAATAACGAAGAACTCATTGATATCATAGTGGCATTGACTCAGATGGTGAGTTAGAAAAAAGGTGAAGTGGCTAATCATCAAATCCACCTCAATAATATTTGTAAACACGCAGAGAAAAGATATTATTTATCGGATTGGGGATGCGCTTCGGCTAAGCAGAATATTGATGTTCAAGGTAGAAGATTAACCAAAAAATATAATCCCTACTGCAGAGACAATGGCAAGTGGCTCCTTGTGCCCGAGTACTTATCGCCAGAACTACTTAAATCAATCGAATCAGAGGACTATGATCAACTATGGGCTCAAAAGGGAGGCGTGGGTGCTTGCGATATTTGGTAAATCATTAATAATTTAGGTCAATTGGGTGTTTCATATTTTAGTTGATTACATTAGTACCTCTGTGGACCTCAAATCAATGCTACATTAAAGGCAAAACAGTTCCCCAGCGCGGAGTTTTCAGTTCTAAACTGCGTTCCACTGAAACCATCCTGCTCAAGCAACGAAATTTTAAATCTCTGACTCTTCGCTATCTGAAATAATAGTTTAAGAGTCGTACCGATATCTCAATTAATCCAAAACTTCTTACTCTGCTTCCCAAAATGTTGGAATAATAACCTGTAAAAAGAATTTCTGCAGAATAGATTCTTACTTTTTTGCAGTGATCATATTTTTAATCATTGTGAGAATAACTTGAATAAGATTAAACAACATCAGGGGGGAACACGGGATTACCACCCAGAATTATCACCCACGCGAATTGAGTTTGTATTGAAGTCGCCCACAACTCCAGGGGAATTGGGAAAAGGGTTGCCCCTGCATTTTCTGCCTATTATCTTCTCTCCCAAATTGAGGTCCTCGTTAGTATATGGCTGACTTTCAGTTTTCATCCTGCCTTTATCTCTTCTATTATCGATATTATAGCTGCTTTGGCTTTGATTGACCTGCGGAAAAGAAGAGAAGTAGCTCTGTGAGTACTTGGGAAATTGGTATCTGAAGAACTCAGTATTTCTCTGCTGAGCAAAGGTCCCCTTGACGAACTAGGTTATGTCTATGGCATTAGGATTTGATTAATAGAGTTTTTTACGAAGGCCGATGATCTAATTGTTGAGTTATGCAATGTTACGTCGTAGACTCATTGTTTCTGCATTGAATCCTTTTTCTATTTGCAGGATGGTGCCTTCAAGCTCGGCAATTATCTCATTTTTTTATCCCAGACTGAATTGCAATTCTTCATATTCAAAAGGATGTTTCTAAAAATGCGGATCTTGAGCATGATGTTCATAGCTGCGAGAATGTCTATTCTATGCGACTGCTGCTTTTTAGTAAGGCCTATCCGTGAGTTATCCCTCTTTCTTACGATAAACGATCGATTACAGCGGTCCAAGATTATTTTCCTATATATTTGACTTTTTTCTTTGATGGTTCGCATTATTTTAGAGAGTATTTGACAGTAATATATATTTTTATTCTATATGTTTAATCTGCTCCTCATAGTCATGGCATTTGCTAATCATTTAGTCACGCTCGGCAGTCACTTTTTATAGGATCTATTTATCCTCTTAGTTATTGATGCAACTATCTGCCAGCAAATCATTGAGCTCCTTTGCGAAATTGGGCCTTAGCTTTGCAAGTTCTTCATCTTTTAGTTTGTTTTCTTTCTTTATCTTTGCCATTTCTTGCTTCAGCTAATGAATCACTTAAATATCTTTTTCTTTTTATTCCTTAATTCCATCCTGATGAACGCTTGTCTAAAGCTTCTGCGCGACGCTGATTGGACTCTAATCGAATATTGAACTTCTTAACTAATAAATTTATCGACTAAACCTGTCTTCAATCTCTTTGATATTTCTTTCAAGTTCGTCAATTATGTTGCTTTTATGTTAGATGATGGTTTATTTTTCTTGTATCTCCTGTGATAATCTTTCTATTTAAGATTGGAGACTGTCATTAATTTGAATTAATTCAGTTGCCTTCCCTTTTAGATCATTGTTTTACAACTGAAGACTTTATAGTTATTTTCCATAAAGACTACGCAGATTACTGATTAAAAGGCGAATGGACTCAATATCTTGTCCTTCCTCTGAATAGATTAACAGTTGCTCTAAAGCTTGAGTCGCTGTTAGCTGCTCCTCTTAATGATTTGAGTTTTATTCCCCTTCTTAGTTTTCTGATATATCTTCAGGTGATTATTGTTTTATTTGCTCTAACTCTTTTTTGTATCTATTGGCCATTTTTTGAGTATTATGTATTATTTCTTGTTCCATCTCGATCATATCGTATTGTTCCTGTAGTTGACTATGCTGTTGTTGTTGGTTCAATCTTTCGTCCATCTCAGCAAGTTTTTCTCTAAGGGATACATTTTATTGCTGCAACTAGTGTAGCTGTTGCTCTTTAAGAGTACATTATGCTCGCTTTTATGACAACTGCCTTTTCAATTGATGATCATTTGGTTATGAGTATTTTGGCTATTTATTGCCATTTGATTTAAACTGTTCAATTTACTCAGTCATCTCATCGATGATTTATCCTTTAGATCGAATCTATTCTTGTAAACTATCCATGACATCCATGAGAGCAGCCATCTACTCTTCCTTTTATGCCTGAAAGATCTATAATTAGTTTTATTGTCCATTCTATTTAACTGATTATTATCTCATTACGGTGAACTCAATCCTTCTCTTTTGCTATTACAATTGATGAAATTGATGTTGATAGTTCGATTCAATTGTTTCCATTTTTATGATTTATTGCTCATGAGATTTAATCTTAGACTATAGCAATGCGACTACAGTCTGCTTTTATTATACAACTACACCTAAACGTTAATTTTACTTCTTTAATGTTTATCTTTGGCTCTCCATATGTTAGGCCTCCTTTTCAATCTAGTAAATGCTTTTTGAAACTTGGTCTAAAAGTTTTTATTTCTCTTCCATCTCATTCTACTGCTCTTTCTTTCTTTTTTCTTTCTCTTTTAGCTAAGTCTTAATCTTGTCAACCTCCTTATATTTTTGTTCTATCACAATCTCTATCTCACTGAGCAATTTTTCCTTTTCCTGCAATCTCGTCTTAAGTTCATGGTCCTTATTTTAATAGAGTTACCGCTGTTACAATTTTTATGAAGTTATAGGAGATGATGACTTACTCTTCTTTAACTTTTATAGCTATTGTTTGCAATTGGATAACTAAAAAAGTGTCTTTTGTTGCTAGTGCTCTAAAATTGTTATTTTGGGGTATTGCTATTCTAAATATTCAGTTAGTGCTGCGATGTTTTAATCTTTTGTCTTTATAATATTCTATAATTCTTCTATTCTTTAATTGGAGCCATTACCTTGTGCATCTTGAGATTAAGAAACATCTTCTGCTCCTATTCTGCTTAGGACAGCTTCTAATTCTTCAATACGCTGTTTCTGCTCCTCGACCATGTCTTTTAATTGTTAAATGGTTGATTAATTCATTGCGATGATTTCCTGTAACTCTCTAATTGTTTGCTTTATTCTCTCACTGTCTTCTGTTTCTACTCTTTCTCCATGTGTGAAATTTGCATTGAACTCTCGTTTTTTTAGTTACTAAGCTTGCTTTTCAATAATTTGAGTTAAACTGAAATATGCTTGGTCTTTATCTCGAATCATTTAATGCATGTGGGCTAGCTAGTCTTCTTTGGTAGAAAGAGCTGTATGAATTTATAGAATGGCATTTTACATTGATTCAAATTATTTTTGATTATTATCAATTTGGCTGACATTTTGCTGTTATTTTGAAACTCTATTTATTGGTGCTGACGATTGAAGTGCTTTGAGCTGGAAAACTTCTTCATTTAAAGTATTAACTTGGTCAAACAGTAATTCTAAATGCTCTGTCAACTCCGCAATCGAAGAATCTTTCGTTTTAATAATTATTTCTAATTATTGTACTCTTTAATTTTGTTCCTATTTCGATGTGATGTCATTTTAATCCGTTGGGGAATATAAATTATTAGTTAATTATAATTTTTCTTCGATTTGGCGATTCTTTGCTGATGAATGTTATAGAAATTAGCTGAATTAAGTAATAGTTTGGTCTTTAATGGCAACAGCGCGTTTCAATTCATTAATCTAACTTTAATAAAGCACAATCTTTAAGTTTAACTCATCGATGATAACTTATTCCTCTTAGGTGGCTCCATTTTTGGATAGGATGGTAATGCGCTCATAAAGTTTACCAACTATACTTTCTTTTTCTTATAAGTTTGCTTATAACTATTGAATTCTTTCTTTGTACTTTTAAGTCCCTGCTGGAATCACCACTCGTTTTGTTGAATTCTCTCTCAGCTCCTCGACTTTCTCAGCCAGGGATCGTATAATATCTTATTTTTGAGCAAGATTAGCCCCATAGAGGGTCATATATTATTATCGTTCCCTCGTATTATCTTTAAGCTTCTCTGTCATTGAATTTATTTGATCAGTAAGCGTATTTTTCTATTGCGAATTCATTTACACAACTCTTTATAGTTTTTTATTGTGTTAATTAAGAGATGATACTAACTTTGCTTATTTCTACACTTCTGAAAGTTGAACTTTAATTGCCTAAAGGTTGCCTTGCAACTCAACTACCAAATTTGTTTTTTGCTTGAGTTCAGTCTGCAAAATTTGAATAGTATCAGTATCCTCCACCAACCTCCTGCGTAATTCTTTTACTTACGACTCAGTTTTACGGTTAATTTACGAAATTCGACTATCTTGAGACTGTCGACTACTGTAAGATCCCTTTTTCAGTTCGCGTATCTGAGATCGATGCCCTTCCAGTTCAGTTTGAAACATTTGATTGTCTTCCGCCAGCTGTTCGTACTGCTGGAAGAGTATTTGATTTTACCTATTTTTAGAGTTGATCTAGTTTTAAAGTGTTTTTACAAGCTGCATTAGGAGGTCATTTTGGACTTTGAGTTCCTCCATAAAATAGATATTAAAAATATATAAGGCACTCATCCTTAAATATATACATCATCGGCCCAATTCCTCGAGTAGTTCGGGCTCTGTCTAAAAGCCCCACTTTATTTTAGATTAAATCAAGGAATCCCACTCCAACATTCTTAAGTAGCATCGCTGAATCACATGATATTTACATGAGCTGTGTAGTACCTGGTTAATTTCAATAATTCAGCATCTTTGTAGTTTACTCGATTCTCATATACTAATTTGCGCAATAAGTGGCTCAAGATTTACTCTGATGGTCTTCGTTCATAGTCTTCTTCGAAGTGCTGTTCGAAGACTAAAAACCGCTTAAGAAAGGCTTCAGCATAGTGCGATTCAAAATGGCTCGTGGGAGTTTGTGGGTTAAGATATTTGGCATAGTTTGGAAAGAAATAGACTTGTGCGTTATAGTTGTATTTTTCGAGTTCGAGTTAGTTGATAGCATCAGATTTAACTTTCTATTCTCTCTGAATGAATTATATAATACAAGGCGCGCTTTAAGGATTTGTAAGTGAAGAGCCATCCAGTTTTATTAGAAGCGAGACTCACTCTTTAAGAAAGGAAACTATTGTTTCAGAAAAGGAGATTGCTAGAGATAGACAAACAGTTCCTTCAGTAATAGGTAAGTTGGAGATCTGTATAGAGCAGGGCTAACTTTTTGGATTGCTCAAATAGGAGAGCTAGAAAGCCATGCCCAACGTCTACCTCGACTATCTTGGGAGTCTTCTCTAAAAGACGCGCAATTGAATCTTTCTGGTTGGAAAGAGGGGTCGTCATCCTTTTGATAATACTTGCCAACATATATAAATAATAATGTTTGATGTAGGCTCGGCTGAAAGTTTAATAATAATGTTTGATGTAGGCTCGGCTGAAAGTTTAATAATAATGTTTAACCATACAGTGACTCTTACTTGAATCAACCTAGTTTTATTTATTATATCATACAGAATGGGCATAGGGTGCAGTCTACCAAAGCTATCTTAGTAGTAGAAGAAGAAACTGGAATCAGGTAAGCCTGTCCTTTTCCCCGGAGGGATTAAAATAACAAAAAATTATAAGACAGGGTTACTGGAGGGAGTTCCCGCAGAATGGGCCAATAATTACGATCTGCCTTACAACATAGATTATGCAAAGATTGAAAGTACTCAATAACTTCCTGAAAATATACGAGCTTAGCAAGACCTTCCTGAAGCTATCTTACAATTAATGAATTCTATCCCTCTCGAATTCTCTCTACCAATCAAAGTTGAGCACAACTGTCATGTTTAATGCAAAAAGGGTCACCTGAAGAACATGCCTCAATAGTGGGTTGGGAAAGTTCGATCCACAATTTTCTAGTATAATGACGATAAATTCGACCCTTAAAATGAAGAAGAATAGGATACCAGGCTGATAGAAAGTCAGATAGAGTCGCAATTACTATCAACAAGTGAGTTTTAAGCAATGATTAAGAGCGTACACTTCATATAAAAAAATCCAGCCAGAGAATTCGCCTTTCCGAAGTAACTAGGAAAGGGAGCTATGTGCAAAGTCTTTTTTGCTTATGATAAAAAAGAAGAAGGGCGCAGATATTACGCTTGCCGAATCATAAAATTGAAAAATGATCGTACACTTGGCAAAATTCGAAAGTAAATCGCGGTTATGAACCTGTGCAATTCGGACAATCTCACCAAACACTTTTTCACTTACTATTACAAGGAATCATTGTTTATGTTCGTATAATTTATGGATGGAGGAGCCATGGTAGATTTAGTATATCACTATCTTAAGAAAATACCTTAGCCAGTCATTGCCTATATCCTGAGAGAAATACTGAAGGGATTGGAGAGTTTACATTCACGAAGACAGCTACATCGTGATCTCAAGAGCGATAATATACTCATGAATCTTAATGGAGATGTTAAAATTGCTGATTTTGGGTTTGCTATACAACTTACCAAAGAAATACTTAGTCGCAAGTCTTTAGTAGGAACTCCAGCATGGATGGCTCCTTAACTCATTCAAAAACAGCCCTATGATGAGAAGGTAGACATTTGGTCTCTAGGTATGGTGGCAATCTAATTGGTATAAGGCTAACCACCCTACCTACGCATGAAGCATGATCAAGCTATGCGAGGAATCGTAAACTTTGATCCGCCAAAACTTAGCAGTGGCAGCAGATAATTGATTAATTTTGTTGACTGCTGTCTCAGGAAACGACCATAGGAGCGAAAAAGTTCAAAAGAATTGCTTAATCATACCTTCATTACCCAAATTGGCAAGGGAGGGCCAGAGAGGAAATGGTTAGTGAAATTGTTGCGAGGGATGAAAAAATCTTCGCTAGAGTCAGTAATAAGAGAAGGACTATAAAATTAGCCGCTTGAATGATAGTTCATTCACTGTCTAATACTCATCATTTTAAATTTTGAGAGTAAGGACGATTTAAAAAAGGAGAAATGCTCGTAAAAAATACAAATGAATATCAATTGTGTTTTTACCGCATAGCGTGTAAACTCTTGCGATATTATCTTAATTCCAAAAGACGCTGGTCGCTACTACTCTCCATTGACCCCATTTGTCGTGCTTGCGTCTGTGACATATTGTTTTGACTGACACGAACCCCATCTCCCGGAGGTTAATTTGACCTTGGAGTGAGTTCGTTTGACTGTATAAACTGACCACGCATTTTTTTATTGCTTTCAGCTTTAACCTGAGCTTACATATTAAATTATTGAAGGTCTTATCTCCTGCCTTCGCTTATTAATAGTTAATAATTCGAATTAAAATCTTATCTACAAAATTGTTCCACCATTTATAACGTCCATCGCTGTTTAGGATCCACCTAGAGTGTACCTTGTAGGATTTATACAAATTTTGGTGGGTATTTATTTGTGATAAGTTAGGCAAATATTTGTTTGAGGACATAAGATTAGACGGGAACTACGTTTTGTTTGAATGTAATGGCGTATGCCAGTAATAAACCGAACTTATATGCATTGCATTTTTATAGATTCATTCTGCTGGAGCGTTATCTAGGTAAAAGAAGAGATACTTTTCGATGAGGAGCCATTTTTATTCCGGGGATAGGAAGCCACTATAATCGCAAGTTGTTTCCTTCAGATCATCCTCTTTTTCAGTTAGATCTGGTGACTCTCTGTATTCTCCTTATTCCTTTAAATCTGGAAAAAATTAACTTAGCGTCCTAAAGTATCTTAGGTGTGTATTATTTGCTTGCAGATGTGACCAACTACACTTGAGTTTACCCTCTGGTGTGATGGGCATATGGTTTGGATTGACTTCCCAAATCAGTCCAAACTTTTCTAATAGTAACGCACCCTCACACACTGTTTGTATAAGGTGCCAAAGTTCATGTTGAGTAAATGGAGCCTTTCTGCGTTGCCTGTCTTGAATATGCTGTGCAAACGAGTAATTCAAAAATTACCAATATTCCATAGTAAAGTCATTGGACTGCCAAGAATTACAGTTTTAGCTGCGCTAAATTTTGAATCCGTAGAGAGTGAGAAGAGCAGGATTTTCAACATCTTGCACTTGCTGAAAAAGATGGTAAAGGCGAGAGTGGGCTGGCTCTCTTTCCAGACGCATAATAAACGTCATCGGCAGACCCCTGCAGGTAAATACTTTTACTTCCCCGTGAAGAGGATGTCGAGCTATAGAGTGAAATTAAAGAGATGGCTCGTCACTTAGTCGCAGAGCCGGCCGCGACTCATTACCCATTCTAACAATTATAACGCTGATTTTGGTTTATTGAGTAATAAAAATTAGCATTTCCTTATTATAAATTATTTCGATGTACCCACCCCCCAAACAAATCTATCTTGAAGACTACTCTTGCATCATTGACCCGAAACAAGGTCGAGGAGGACTCTACATTGGTAACCTCTAAGCAGCATAGAACATCAATACCCTCAAGAGTATTTTCTGCCATATTCAGAGCATTAAATCAAAGCCCTGCTCACTGCTGCAAAAGGAATAGAAATTTCCCATCCCAAAGCCTAAATTCCATATTTCCTCTACATCCCTGCAGATGATCATGAATCATTTGATATCAGTCGATATTTCCACTTGGCCGCTAGCTTCATTAATGATTGTCTGCAGCGTACTAATATAATGGTGCACTGTTTAGCAGGAGTGTCTCGTTCTGTATCTCTTGTGCTTGCCTATTTAATTAAACATAGAAATATGACTTACTCATAGTCTTATGAACTTGTTAAATCACGTAGGAAGATTATACAGCCAAATTAAGGATTTATTGATGCCCTTAAAAAGCTAGAAAGGACCATTGTACGGTCAACTTCACCTACAAAGCAAAGTTTATATGCCAGTCAAAACTTATAGCATGGTCTATCAGCCCAAGATCATTCGCACTCTCTTTCTCCGGCAAAAAATAAGGCTATTGTTAATTTTTAGAGTAGACTCAACCAATTTGATCAATACAGATAAGCTAGTCGGAGTGTTCATGATTCGCCTAACAAAAATCCAGAACTCTATTTTAATTACAGGAAAAAGGAATCAATATCTCCTCAAAAATAAGGAACTATGCGCATTGAATAATCTAAGGAAATATTAAAAAATGTGCCTTCAATGAAAGCAAAATATGAATTGGGGAATAATAGAAACTATTAGCTCCGAGACGGTTCTCGGCTGAGGTCGAGTTCAGAGTACAATCCTCTTCTAAGCATTCAAAATAAAAGCCAATACGGAGTGGTAAATTCAGATATTGACCGTAAAATTGAATAAATCCGCAAAAAATATCAGGAACTCTCCAGCGGAGGTTACAGTGCCTATAGTAAATATTGTACCAGTAAATATGATGAAAATATTCGCGCAAACATCCCCAATAATCCCTATGCGAATTAAAAAATGAAAGACAGAGATTATTATGGAACTACTTACGATCATGGACAGATTAGGCGCAATGTTAATACGTCCACTGCATCCAGAATGAAGAAAATAAGCGCTATGCAATAGTATTGATCTAAATGTACTTTATATGGCAACTCTAACATGTTTAACTGTGCTCTATTAACTTCATCTGCACTTATGCATTATTATATAAATTAGACAGAAATAAAGGTGCAATAAAATATGCAACATACACATACACAAAACACACAAAATGTTGGGAAATTGATGACTAAAAAAAATATATATAGTCTCCGCTCGCTGGTAAAGATGTATTGATTAAGTCTAATCAAGACCAACACGATGACTAAAATAGTGTTAAATACTCTGAAATTTTTAAAAGACTATAAAAATCATTGTAAAGAGATAACTGCGAAGAACAGCCCATAGCTGAGCCTTCTTCGATAATTCCGGGATTCGAATAAATCACCATAGAAAACCGCCTTTGGAAATATTTTACAGCTAAAATGCAGGAGGTTGGCAGTAAAGTTGAGAAGGAGAAGGTAAATTATTGCGAAAAATATTTTAGCCAAATACGAAGAGAAGTAGAAAACAGAAAGGAGACAAATAGTAAAAATATGACTGCTTTGTAAGGCATAGTTAAAGAGAAATACAAGCAGATCCACTCTATGTTCTAGGAAATTTAGAGAGATAAAAAGGGAAAATTCAATAGTGATATCAGAAAGAGTAGGGCTAGTAAAAAAGATGGATTGTCAATCGAAGATAACGACAGGATGCTATAAATAAAAGATACCATTAATGACCTTAGAAAATAAATAGCTAAATTCTAATATCAACTTGAAAATATCAAAAAAGAACAGATTAAAATTGAAAGGGAATGGCTATCTTTTTTACGTAATATGCTTAAACACGGATACTATTTAAAAAACGGAGTTACGAACATTCTTCAAGAAATGATCAAAAGTAAATATCTTCCCAGGAGCGATGACTTTCCTAATATTTTAGATGAAACCTCTCAAAAATGCCTTATGACTGAATACAATAATCTTCAGCATAAATCAGTTATTTTTCCTCAAAGTCAGGACAAAGAAAGGCGTCGAATACTTTCCTTTAGCAAAGCTCCAATGGGTAGTCTAATTCAAAATGACCTGCTACGTGATGTTTACAAAGACACCAAGTAATATATGGTAAATTGGATTAAAAAATCAGGGTGGAAATAGTAAGGAAAATCTTAATTTTTCTTGCCGAAGTTAAAAGCACCTCTTCCCTTCACTTAGATAGATTGGCGCACTGACGAACGTAGGAGACTACTGCATGCCTACTAAAATAAAGATATATACGAGAGAGTTCGACATATTTTATTCGGGTGGAAGGTCGAAACTGTGTCATGATTTATTTGAGAACTTATATTATATATAAACAATAATTTTATTTTTTTAATCATAAAATAAGAAGACCAAATGCATAAAATTGACTTTGGCTCGCCCAGTAAATAAAATCTTGGCAGTATGCCTGCAGGATCACCCTCCAAACGAAAAAGAGGATAAGGACTGTTCTAGATCATTAATTTTATTAAATCAAGTGGATTAATTCCTCCCCCTCATGTGACCAAAATTATAAATGGAATCCATAATCCTGAATCCCCCCTCAAACAATCTGTCAACAACCGCAACGATGTCTTCCCTGATGGAGACAATAAAAAATTAAAAATACAGCTTGCCGATAGTCTTTTTGAACTCAAAAAGATAGAAGAAGATTTTGCAGATTTCAAGAGAACTACTAAATTATAGCGTGAGAAAGAGGTCAAAAGATACTAGTAAACTTTAAATAAGCTTAAAAATACACTAGAACTCACTAATGAAGATGGCGCGTATGCAATTGAAAGAATTGAAAAAGAACATTAACTTGAGATCAAAGCCATCAAAGAAAAGAATAAAATGGAACTCGAGCAAGAAATTACTAAACTTAATGATGCATATCAAATTAAAGTAGACAGTGTAGAAAAATTGAGAAAAAGAGAAGTTGCTTAATTGCAAAGGAATGCTGATCGCAAATTTAATGAGAGAGTCAAACAATACGATGAGGAGGTGGCCAGGTTGACACAAATGCATGTCAATGAAGTACGATAATTAAACTTAAAACATAGACTAGTGGTGGAAGAGAAAGAAAAGAGATATGAAAGTACCTATTTAGCTTTGCAAAGCGAAAGAAAAACATAGGAAAAATTGCATGAAAAAACTAAAATTGAAACCAACAAAGAAAAAGAAAAGATACTAAGTGATTTGTATTACGAACGAAATGTTAAAAGACAGCAAGAGGGGGATCTCTAATAAAAGTAAAAGGAAATCAAAAGACTTAAGAGTTAGCTGAAAGATCGGGAAGTCGACATTATCCTAAAGGATTAAAAACACAAAAAGATGATTAGGTAAATAGAGTAGTAATACGAAGCGAAATACACACAGTATTAGCAAATCCAGAAGGAGAACATGAAAAATATTCTTGGAGGGCATGAGAAAGAGTTGCGAAAATATGAAGAGAGGCTAAACAGTATATATTGAGCTATTTAGAAATGGATAACATTCATAAACAGAAAGAGGAACTACTAGAGGGTAATATTAAGGAACTGTCTGGGAGCTTTTAGAAGAGACCCTCGAAGCGCGAAGATGTGAGCGAAATTGATAAACTGAAGTGGTCTTTAACTAAGAGGTAGGAGTAAGTAATTAAACTCAAGCAAGATTTAAAGCACACCAATCTGGAGCTGGAGAATAAATAAGATATCTATACCAGAATATTCAGAGGAAGCTCAATGAGCAAGTAAAAGAAATATCAATACAAATAAGAACGAGAGCAGATATTAATTGAGGAGAAACTATGCAAATAAACCATTTTCAGGAAATCCCAGACGGCAGATCTTAAACACTTGTTGAAAGTTTATAATAACACCAAAAATGGTTGACCTCATAGATACATACTTTTTATTATGATACCCCTAAATAATAATTGATTAAATTCAGTCGAATAGCATTAGTTCTATTAGTTCTCTAAGGTTAGGATAAGTTAAATATAAATGAATTTATGGAATGATTAAATTACAAACAATTGGATTTACATTTTGACGATCTTGGATAATTAAACGAAAAAGATAGTCTGATCAATTCCAAAGGGCAAACTATTTCTCTATGGTATAAATTTAAACTCATTTAGAAAAGAAGGGAGGATTTATGGTTAAAGTAATTTGTTGGTATTTGAAAGTAAACTATCATTAATAATATTAAACAGGAAACTCAATGGACAGTGATTATAACGAATAGCTACCGAGTTACTGTTTTACTTATTGCGAGGAGCACTGCATAGAGGAAACACTAAGCTACGAGTTTAGTGCATCCTTGATATTTAGCATCTTGGCCATTTTGGTATCAGCCTATAACATCTTCATGCATCTACATAATTTCAATAATCCCTTCTTTCAGTCTAAAATAATTGGTACCTCTGCTATCAATTAGTCATACTGATAATGGCCCCCTTCTACTGCATAACATCAATGGGTTCATTCGTTCTACCCGTAGTTGCATCCCTATTTTTAGAGTCTGGAAATATACTTTACTCTCACACGCGATTCCTACTAAGCTCTGCTACTATTCACTTTCTTTTACTTAATGTTTTCTTATTTGGCTTATGATCGAGATAAAGTAAATCATCATAAATTCAGAACTAAATGTAAGATAAAAAAGTGTATACAATCATGATATCCTATGAAAAGGAAGTACACCACTTCTTTCCTTTCAACTATTGTCAAAAGCCTTATCAACTCACGCATTGGAAAAAGGCAAAGTACTTTACTTATCGATGCAAAAAGTATGTCCTTCAATTTTTAATTGTCAAGTTGGCCACCACCCTACTCATGTACATCATATACCCCAACGAATAACAACATCAGCATTAGTAGGACTATATCCCAGCAGACCATAGCACTTATCTATTTGTGTCATCAGTTGTAAGTTGGATTGTGGGTATTTCCGCTTCATACTCTCTTTACTATCTTGTCCTATTTTATCACGCCCTCAGTAAACCCCTAAGCCCTTATTCCGCACTTCTCAAATTTTTGACAATAAAAATAACAATATTTTTTACATTTTGGCAGAAGATCATGATTTACTCTTTTCAAGAACAGTTTTTATCTTGCTTTGATCGCAAAGCACCTCAATTCAATGAAACTGAAATCATCTCCTCGCTCTAAGTAAAAATATTTCAATAAAGAATACCCTTATTTGCTTTGAAATGCTATTAATGGCCATTGCTGGTGGGCTCGCATATAATTACGAAAATTATATGTCTCCTTATTCCAATAAGAAAGGTAATATAATTGAAGTAATTACCGATACGGCCCACTCCTTTAAAAAAGATTTCAGATTAATAAAGCCAAAAAAATTTGGATTTAACTCAAAGGATGCTACTACTTAAATAGAACTGATATAAATAAAGTATGCTCCTCGAGAGAGTGTTATTTGCCAGGTGAAAACTAAAAAATCGATCAGTGACTCCATGATTGATGATTATTTATGATTTATATACTATGCAGTCGAAAAATCAAAGCCAGAAGATAATAATAGAAAGTTAAATTAATGTAAATTTGTCCCTTTAGAGAGTGATATTAGTTTAAAATACCTTTAAATTTAAAGATGAAGGGCTAAAATCATTTAAAGAGAGATAGATAATAATATTCTGAAATTATTGAAACATCAAATCTATAGTCAAAGATATTGTTTAGACAGCTTTTATTTTTCTCTTTCTAAGAGAACATCTTTGACCATATTGCGAAATTTGATTATCTCCAAGGTAAGATTGGCATTTTCTCTGTTTAACTACCCTACCTGATTGATTTTCGTTTCCATCTGCTGGATTGAACTTTACTGTTGGCGATAGTGCTGGTAAAGGTCCTCAAGCTTATGTCTGAGTTTACTGATTTTATTAATATTGCACTGAGATTGAGTCTCAGTTAAGTCAAATTTACATTTTTAATTATTTATTTTTGATTTTTCTCCATTCTAAATTCCAGATGGACATTGTTTATCAAGGGATAGTTTTTTTGAGATGGATATATTTCTGAGTTCATTAAAACCTCGCTTGGGAGTCTTCCCATTTTAATTCTCACAGTATTTTTCAGTTTTAATCAAGTTATTTTTCCTAGTTGTGACATCAATAAATACCTGCTCTGACTTTGTGCTATTAAGCTGTAAAATTTTATTCTTCATAACGATATTATTTCAAAAAATTAAAAAATAAAGAATCACAAGGGTACCGGCTAAGACAAGCCAAATCATGTTTTTTTTAAACCAATACATCCACAATAATTTTTTGGTGCCCTGGTCAAATTTTTTGGATTACTAGCTAATACGTTTAGCTCTTTATTCGGTTTGTGTTAAGTCATCTTGACGTTCCTATAGTAAACTCATGTTCTCGCGCATGATGTTATGAATGCTCTCCAATTATTTTTTCATTCTCTCCACATTTTTTATAGAGTTTGGATCTTCATACTCTTTCTTTTTTGATTTAATTGTTCGGTCAAATTTAATAAAATAGTGGTCAGATGAAATGCTCTCGAGACGAGATTGATAGTTTGTGGATCCCAGCATGCATTTAGCTTCATCAAAGAAAGGCGGGATCAATGAATCTATAAATCCATTGACTAATTTGGGAGGATATGACTTATCAACTATGACTGTAAACACGACATGGTTGCTGACTTTGTAGTAGATACCGAAATTGGGATAATCAATCTGTTTAATGGCGGTCTGCTCTGACTTGTTAAAAACTGTGACTTCAGAGTGATATTTCTTAACCTTATGCTTAACAGTGAGTATCTTCTCGTCCATATAGCCCTCATTGGACTCACAAAAGACTAGACCGTCTGCTAATCGTGCTGAATGATATTCTGAGTACTTAAGATGACTGATTTTATCATTTAATATTTAATATAACACGTAATTGAATTGTATAAAATTTATCATGATAATAAATACAGAAACTCTCATTAAATTGAAGAGCATAAAATATCAAAAATTTTGATATTAAAAAATATATTTACAAAAGATGTCTGAATCTCAATATTTGTTTAAGGATTCGTTATTAATAATTTAATTGCATATGTCATCAAGTGAATCTTTACACAGATCACCTGAGCCAGAGGAAAAGCAAAAACCCAACAAGATATTCGTGACTAATCTGGAAGTAGATGTACCTCCCGAATTACGTAGGTTACTATTGACAAGTTGTAGTCTGAACTATGGGATAAGTTCTAGAAATATGGAAAATTGGACTCAGTGATGGCCAAAAAGAGCTTTAACAATGAATACTGTTTTGCCTTCATCGAATATAAGTAAGGTGAAGATGCCTTCCTTGCTGTCAAATAGTATTAATAGCGTAAATAGATTGAATAACACTTCATTGCTTGGTTCCAAAATGAAAGTGGAACTACAGGACAACGCTCGAAGACGTAAAGGGGGGTATACTTGACCTAATCAAGTAGCGAAAGTTGTTTTGTATGCGGAAAGATTGGGCATTATGCCCGCAACTGCTGCCAAAACAGAGGTTTTATTGGTTGTATATAGATCGTAATTCCATAAGCCGTTCTTCTGACCATCACAAGAAGAAAAACAAAAAGAGAAGGCATCACAGTCCGAGCAGCAGCTCTAGCGATAGCTCCAAGAAGAAATGTAAGAGAGTCTGAGAGCCAGAAAAAAAGAAGAAGCACTCCAAGAAGATAAAAAAGAGCAAACATAAAAAAGACCGCAAGCGCAGTTCTGACTCCTCGGACTGACCATGATCCCCAAAAATCAAAGCATATAACTGTTAGCAAGTGAATAAGTGAGTAATAAATAGTTGCAGAAGTGAAAAGAAGAAGGGTCAGCAATCAGCAGTGTCCTATATTCTCCCATTTTTAAACTTCTACCTTGCTGGGCAGGCAATCTTATCATTTTGTCATCTAAAAACTCCAATCAAATTTTTGCCCTTTTGTTAATTTGTTGTCATGCCTCCTTATTTAATCCTTTCGCATTGAGGTTCATATTTTTTCATGTTTAGCTTTGACGATCAGAAGACCACAAATTTATTGATAATTAATTAACTAGAGTTGAAGCATTATTTTTTGATTGCTTGAGATCAGGGATATTTGATAAACACATTGAACAATTTCAAAATTAAATATAAAAATTTATAACTCATTTCAGTTCAATTACGATCTCCTTTTAAACTCTCCCTTCTTAATAATGTGTTTATTTTACATTTAATAAACTATAAAAAATGAAATCCTCAATGCCGAGAAGAACTCTCTCTAATCCTTAGATTTTACAGCTTTCTTTTGATGATGTCTGTGTCATTATCCTTTAAATTCAGCTTTAGGTAATCTAACTTATATTCTTTATTGTCTCCGATAGCTGCCAGTGAACGGTCCAGATAGTTCTCTCTGGTGTAGCTTCCAATCACAGCTTTCTATATTTAAATTTTATTACACTAAGTTGATTCATATTAAGGCGATACTCTTCCTCCGACATGTAGTTCTCTGTGGCTCTTCTTTTCTTCTGTTACTCTGCTTGCAGTTGCAAATCTCGCTTATATTTTTTAGGATCAAAAACTTGTTCCTTCGGCCTAAACATATTGGAAATGAATCGATAGCTAATATCCTCCGGATTAATTGTCTTTTAATCTTGTCTTCTTTTATTAAGCTGCTTGATTTGTTGATCCAAAGCTTCTTTTACCTTACTATTTTCTTGCAATTTTTGCTACTCCTATAACCTTGCTCTTTATTCTTGAGCCCGGATTCTATTTTATCTCGCTTTATAAATATGTTTATCTTCAATTTCCTTCTCTCTGGAATTCCTTTCTTTCTCCAGCTGTTCGTATAAATCATAAATCTTTTGATTTTGAGAATATATTTTTTTATCTGCAGATCTGAAGTAATTATCTTGCACTTAGTTATGCATTTTTTATAAATATTGATTATGAAGTTTGCCTTGACGAATAGACTCAGACTTTTCCCGGAGCTGAATATCTAAAGTATCCACCATCTCCTTTTTAATAAACTGTGATTTGGCTCTGTGTTCGTGCTCTGATTTAACTCCAATGTCAAGATGATATCCAGTATCATTGTCAACTATTCGTGAGCCTTTCACTCTTTCGATTTTGTGTATATTTTCTTCTTCTATCATGCGACAATTAATCAATTTTTGATACTTATCTTCATCCTATTTGCGTTTGAGCTGTTCTGTCTTTTGATTCAATTGTTAATAGAATAACTTATCTTTCTATTTTTCTTTCTGTTCCGTATTTATACGATTGCTGAGTTGATTATTCAGTTATTTTCTGAATTACTATTTAAATACCGAAACGCTTATTTTTTTTATCGATCCATCATCTTTTCTCGTTGCTTTATTTGCTAGAATTATAAAGCTTTGTAGCGATTTATAATGCCCCACTCTTATTTATTTGGTAAATCTTGAACGACTTCGAGGTTCGGCTCTGTTTTAATGCATGAATTAAAGTTCTTCATCATTAAAATTATTAATCTCAGTATTATTTATCTTGCAATAAAAAATCACTATATAATTGTTTTATTGAGCAAAAATTGGTAAATTTATATTCTCAATATATCTCATCAATATACTTCATCAAGGAATTTTTTATACAAAAATTACTCACTTGGTCAAGCCACATTTGGTGGACGTCAGTCAATTGAAATTACTATTTGATAATTACATAATCTTTTTAAGATTTAGGATTTGAACTTTTGGCATGTTGAGATATTGTTAGATAACCTATCTATATACTATTAAAAGAATAAAAACTAACAGACAATGATAGTAACCAGGGCTAATATCTTACTCTTCATTCTAACGCTACAATTTATCACAAATTGCAATTCACAGTCTGATTTTCGTTAAGTTTTGGTTCGCCTATCAAATGATAAATCAGACATGAATCAATAAATTATCGAAAACTTCGTAACAACTTACGATTGCCCAAACAAATGTCATCATTTAAGTGATCAATAACTCAAAAGCTAGTTTTAAATCTTTAAAACAAAATGGGTAGACAGAATGATCGATTTTGTAATTGCCTAATTGAAGATTGATTCTACCAGCGCGCGTTAAATAAAGCTTAATCCTGAAAAGTTTTTCATAAACTACGAAACTTTCAAGGTTTTGACATTTAGATGATCTAATTTCTCGATGCATAATATTTTAATAAAGATCGCGGCTAAATCTTTACAAATAATATCTTTGAAAAGAAGATTAATGCGAGCATTATTAATTTTTTATTGATGATTAAATGATGATTAAATCAAGCAAGAGAACGTTTAAAATTAATTTACAGCTTCTATTTGCATAATGAGATTAATAGTAAACTGTTTAATATATCAATTAAAATTAATTAATTTGATTCACTACCCTAATAACATAGAACTTTATCTTTTATCTTTTAATTTTCATTTGGACCGTATTTAAATTAATTTAATTATTGAGATCAAAAAGTTAGTCCTAAATATTATTAACGTTCCTAAAATAAATTTATATGCAATCAATTGGTGATACAAATCCCAAGCCTGAAATTGGAGGTAAAAAAATATCGAATTATGTCTTCAATTTCAGTGACCTCATTGGGTAAGGTAATTTTTCCAAAGTTTACCAAGGTCGCAACGAAATTACAGGTAAAATATTTTTTTATGAAGACGAAATCGTGGCTATAAAGATTGTTGAACTCAACAGACTTAAAAGCAAAAAACTGGAAGAACTTCTTGACTCAGAAATATAAATATTACAAAAATTGGAGCATCCTAATGTATTAAAGTGCCATGAGATATGCACCAGTAATAGAAACTGTTACATCATCACTGAACTCTGTAACGAGGGTGATTTATAATCAAAATTAAGGAGCAAAAAACTTTTGAAAGAGAGCTAAGCCGATAAATATATTTAAGGTATTTTTAAGGGACTTCTCTATTTAAGTGATAATCATATCATTCATCGAGACCTAAAAGTTGCCAATATTTTTATAAAAAATGGTTAAGCGAAGATAGCAGATTTTGGATTTGCTAAAATGACTAAATAGAAGTTCAAAGACGTCAATATAGGTTCACCAATATACATGGCACCTTAAGGATTAATCAATAATACCTATGGTCCAAAGACCGATATATGGGCCTTTGGAATGCTAATTTATGAATTGCTTCATGGAAAAACTCCATTTTCACAATGTAAAACAGAAAAATAGCTCAAGAATCACATATCAATCCCTATTGGATGGAATCAGCTTAATCCTTATCTGTCAATTGATATCAAGGAAGTTATACTAAAATGTCTTTAAATAGATGAGAACAAACGTATCTAAATAGATGAGTTAAAAAAATTACCCTACTTTAAGCAAAAAGATTTAAATGCTTTAAAATTTTCAATTAAGGAAAATGGAGTAAAAGGATCATATTAACTGGATACTAAGAAACCTTTATCCAGCAAGGAAGCTTTTAAAAAAAGGATGTAGATTGAAAACCAAGTATATCCTAAAAAAACAAAAGATATTGATGAGATAAAAGAAATTTATCCGTCTCTTTACAGATACAAAAAGCCTATATCTCATATTAAATTGCCTCTGGAAGAATAAAAAAATCTAAGACTGTCTAGCGGTAACCACTATTCCAGCACAACTAACTTCACATCAACTTCTCGTAAACATCCAGATTATCCTTAATAATAACAATCTTCTCGCAAAAAATATGCCGTCCTCTCTACGAGTATTGCATTCAAATAATGCGTATATATTTTGCATTATTGTCGATTAATTTATAAACACTTGATAATGATGCGAGATATGGATTTTGGAGATGAGAATCAATCAAATATTTTCAAACATTGGCTATCGATAATCCTCAAAACATTGATTCGTTAAATCAACGAAAATCATGTGATATTTTCTGGGGATAACAAGGATTCTCGATAATACAAGTTAGAAGAAGTAATCAACTAGTATATAACAAAATACAGCAAAGATTTACATCTTGATATTTCAAAGATCAAGCTGGAATAATCATCAACGGCTGTTACTTATGAAAAAATATAGAAATACTTCTTTTCAGTCTACCAAATGATTGACCATAAGATTTAAAAGGATGGATCCAATCTCAAACTCGTCCAACTAGGACACTCAATTATTGTTATTTGTTAGAACACTAAAATTATGTGCAAGTGCTACGAGTAAAAGAATTACAAATATCTTGAAAATTTTAAGAAAATTTAAGAGTTCCTAAATCTAAGCAAAGTGAATCTTAATCTACCCTCCTATCAGTGGTATAAAAAAAAATACCCACTCAGCCACTGACTTTTGGTTTTATTTTATTTTATGTTCTATAATTATTTATTTTCGATTTATAAATAAGTAAGAAACCATAAAAACATCTTTTTAAAGTCAGCTGAAATATAATTTAGATTAAACCAATTTTTTATAAAACTTGACAATTATTCTTAGTTTTCTATATAATATCAAAAATAATGAAAAATATTCAAACTAACAGTATTTAAAACAAAAAAGACAATAATAAGAATGGATTAACTTATTTGAAAAAGATCCTGCCATCTCTTCAGAATCGATAGAAGTCAGAGCTTCTGAATTAATACTAAAATGTCGCAAAGAAAGCAAAGGAACAACTCTAAGAATTTTAGGCTCGAAAGAAAAACTCCTTCAAAATTAATTACGCTTGTTTAGCCATAGACCCTGCTAAATACAATAACTAACTCTAACCAAATATTCCTCGAACTATGAAATCCAATGGCTCCAATAAAACTTTGTCAAAAAATTATTCTGAAAAGTATTTTAAAAAAGATAGTATGAAAATGTAGAAAAAAATATAGCCTATCGAAGTCACTTATTAAGATTGGTAATAAAATAAAAATTTGAGCCCACCCCAAAAGATGTATAGCTTAAATAAACAAACACTCTTGAACAAAAACGATTATAAAAAACTTCATGACAAGTTAGATTCCATTGAAAACAGAATTATTAATATCAAGCAAAGCTTGTAAAAAAAGAAAGAGGAGAAACTAAAAATGATGGCCCCAAAACCAATATTTATTCAAACTGAGTTAGAGGAGGAAGTCGGAAAACTAGGTTTGCAGGGGCTAGTAACGCAGATGCCTTAGCATGGCTAGGTACATCTTTTTAGTAGTAATCCCTACTCGCCCCGCCATAATACTTATTACGTTTCAGAACTTATTAGAGCATATCAGGATTAACGCTCTTTGGCAAAGTAACATCTCATAACTTCTTTGAACATACTTAAATTGTTATAGCAGAGTAAACAATTGAGTGAGGATCAAATAAAAAAAATTAGGCCAAGACTTCCCATAAAAAAAGGCTATTAAGGTAAATATATATAAATATAGAGAAAATAACTCTTATTTTTGACTTAGATTAAACGCTTATTCATTGTAATGAAACAGTAAATCCCCCCTATGATATAAAACTGCCAATAAAATTTCCAACCGGAGAAGTCATCGAGGCGGGCATAAACATTCGACCATACGCTAGATAAATTTTGAAGAATTTAAGCAAACATTTTGAAATTATGGTCTTTACAGCCAGCCATTCATGCTACGCTAATGTAGTTGTAGATTTTCTTGATCCAAACAAAGATTGGGTGCATCACCGGCTATTTAGATAGCATTGCTTTCTGAGCGCCTAAGGAATGTACATAAAAGATTTGCGAATAATAGATAGGGATATGAATAAAATGATATTGGTTGATAATGCGGCATATTCCTATGCTTATCAGCTATAAAATGGTGTTCCAATTTTCCCTTACTATCACGGTCAAATAGATTTTGAACTAAAAATGCTAGAATAATACCTAATGACTTTAGTTTCTTGTCCTAACATTCGTTAAATGAATAATAAAACATTTAAACTCACTTCATACAACAAATATTTCAATAAACCTGAAAGACTTGTGGAGGAACTCTATCTCAACAAATGAATTTTTCATTTTCTTGATTCCTTTCAAGATCATATTATTTATCAGATATGACAATAAATAGAACTTATGCAATTTTAAGATTGATCAATAATGAACAAAGCCGGACATATTTTTATAATTACTCTAAATTTTAAATAATTCGTAAGATCAATTTCATCTTAAGAAGGGGTTATATTTTTAACGAATTCTCTTTAATTTATGAATCCTATATTTATAGCTTTTAAATTTAATTTAAATTTAAAACCTCCTTTTGTTGAGGGTTAATATCTTTCAAAGAATAGGGTGAACTCAAATATTATATACAGAATCAAAAATGTGAAAGGGAGATTAACTCTATGTTGGCCAAATTTGCCTCTTAAGCTTCAATAATTGGTGATGATAAAGGCATGAGCGCCAAGTCAGCATTTAATTTCTGGAGAGAGTTGATAGCTCGCATAATGAGTTTGCGCTTGTAAATTGTCTTGGCTTGGGTGTCAAATAGTCTAAAGGGTGTAAACTTCATTTTTTCCGGTGAATTTTGAAATTGGTTAGTTTGTAATTATATAGGCTCATTAGCAGGTAGAGCTTATAATATAACAATCTATTTATATGCTCCAATTTATCAAAATATCAAATTTACAGAATGTCCTCTTGCCATTTTATCAATATTTGATTCACATTTTATAAAATAGTTGATGTTTATGATCTCGAATTAGGTTTTTTTCTTGCTCAATTATATTGGTAAATTTAAATTGTTGAGCCTAAAGTTATTTACCAAAGGTGCTCACATCCAAACGGAAAAATATGCTAGGGGCTTCTGGGAATGGTGTGTTCCAAAAATAAAATCACCGCATTTGGCCTTATTTTTTCAACTTGATCGGATTTGAATTTTTAACCTTTCAATAATCTCAGTAATTAATTTGAATTGATTAAGACCTCTAAAATATCATTAACAAAATACAAAATAAAATGATACAATTATTAGTTTTCATTCAGAGAAGAAGAGAAGGAAGGGGAGAAATCAAAAAAATAACAATCCAAGCTCTTTTGTTTGCTGATCATCTCACTCCTAATTTTTTAAATATTAACTGCTTTTTTATTATATGTTGCAATAATGCAAATAGGAAGTTCGTTTGTGAAAATCAGGATTATGGCTCGCAATATTAAATGCAAAGGAAATATTATTAAAGCAATGAGTTGTTTAAAATATTTGACTTAAAACATTCAATTAAAATTAATAACAGATTGGAAACATGGCATTTGAATGATTTCCATTATAATATAGTGAATTATTATTATCTTTTATGTTATTGTTTTTAAGAAGGGATTTTGCAGACCATTTTACTGGTAGAATCCCTTGAAAAGTTTCTGCCAAAACATTTTAGAGCATTGAGGCATTGGTATCATTTTATTATCTTGTTTTACTTATTATTTCATAGAATGTAGTGAAAACTATAAAAAATATCAATGTTTGAGAAAGCGAAATATATCCTCGACGAGCTAATCATCCAAAGCATAGTCCTTGTGAATATCACTATAAACGAGACTATGAGATGAGAGCGATCTAAGGGTAGGTTCACATTTTTATCTCTGAGAATGTAAAGGCAAACTAATTTTGACAGAATTTTCTATACTCTTTTTTGGTGAGTCTAAGGTTTTATATTATCTCTTCGTTTCTTGTATTGAAGAATAGTTGAACGTAATTCTCGGAATGTTGCTAAATATAGCTGGCTCCTTAATTTAACTTTCATTGTTGATTGTGTTCCCACTCTTGATTCGACTAAAATTTCGAGGTTTAATTAAAGTTGAGTCTCCTGTTGTTAATCCAGACTGAAAAATCATAGAAAGGGGTAATTTGGTTGGTTGATGAACATTTGCTAAAGAGAATGATTGATTGGATAAAGGAAGCTTCATATTGGACATGCTGCTATTTTGGGAACTTAATATCTCAGATGGATCGATATAAGGAAGCATATGCTGATTGTGATTTTAAACTTTATCAAATTCAATACTGAAATTTTCAGAATCTAAATCTGAACCTTGATTATTTTGATTACAGATATTCCGTATTGACTAAAAATATTTCGGAATTGTAATATTGAATTTCTTAGCGTAGGCTTTTATTTTATCCATGGCTGATGTAAATGACAAATGACCTCGGTTATCTCTCAGCCATTATGATATTCTTAAAGGTGAAAGAATTTATTACGAAGTGTTATCTTACACCATTTTCACAATATTCCATACCATTGCTTCTTCTCCTTAACTTTCAGGTTGACCCAAAAGAGGATCTGTTATTCCATCGATATAATTTGGACTATACAAATAATTTTTGCTGAAATTAGTGTTGAGCCAAACTTTCACTCTCCCTTCCCGATCAATAGCAATCATATCCTCGTTTGTCTTGAAAGAACCTATATGCCGAAATAATCTTTGAACTCCTTCGAGTGTAGCCAGCAAAAAATACAAATTTTAAGGCTAAGGTATATCTTGAATGCTACTAAGCCTTAAAGGAATACACTCGATATATACTTTAATCATTTGTCTTTATCCACACCAAAGATGTTTTTTTTTAATGTCAATGTATCGAGTATTAACAAAGTTTTAATCGCGTAATCTCCATTGAAAGGATTCTAGATACTGCTCAAATTAAAAACTGGACTCGAAAGTTAAAGAATATTCCTCTACTTATTCATTGGTGAAAATGTTGCGAAACAACTTGATAACACCATGTGAAGGTTTAGATATAGAACTGATTGGAGGTGGAATTTCGTGCCAATGTTACTTATCTAAAGAAGGCAGATTTATTGTCGATGACTTCGATGAACCCATTATGATTGTTATTTTAAGAACTTTAATTATAAATGGATTGATTGAACTTTCCAAGACTAATTTTTCCAATTTATACATTGAACGCTTTTATTTTATCAAAATAGGCCATCAAACCATACAATATTAATATTAATTAGTTATCTTTAAAGTAAATACAATAGTGAGAGGACAAAATCAATATTTAGTCATTAAACATCAAATGACAGTTTACATAATAGTGACCTTTAAACTAAATGTTTTTCCTTCTAAAAATACAGCAAAAATTGGAAAAAATACCTTTCATATATTAATAATTGGATAAAAATGATGAAAAAACTTTAAAATAATTATACTTTTATTCTAACCAGTGATCACAGTGATCACGAACGACATACTTTAAACTATAAATGCTTAGGTATAAATGATCATTTATATTTTAGTCAAATCCAATAAATATGAGCATAATAAAATTTAAAATTATTTTGTTTATCCTTATTATTACTTTTAAGAATGATTCTTGTAAAATATTGGTTCCTTATTGATTATAAATATGATTTGAAAAATTAATTTGCCTGTAATTAACATTAAAACAAACATTTAAATTAAATTAGATAAATTTTTATGAAGAGAAAAGACAGCAAAGATAGTTAAAATATAGTCACCTACTTGTTGCAATAGAACAAAGCCTTGAAGGAGTAGCTGGAAGACGCTAGAGAAATGGTCAAAATCAATAAGATAGAAATGGATATTCTTACTAAAGACAACCAAAGTAGCAAATACATCGATATCATTTGCAACTACAGAACCATCTGCGAAAATCATCAGAAAAAAATAGAACTGCTCGAAAAAACAATTGAGGATATTAGCTCAGAGGTATGTTGATGATTATTAAGAAATTAATACTCTAGCAATTGAGTCTTGAGGCAACCAGTGAATTATCCGCTCGAGAAGAATTACATAGAGATAGAATTGTTGAAATGCAGAAGATTATTCAGGAGTTAGAAACAAAACTATCATAACTAGACAAAAAGCAATAGTCTTATAATGGGCTGACTGGATTTGTTGAGAGAAATAGGGAAATATTTAATCCTACGGAGCAAGTGCTTTCTTTCAAAAAAAGAGAAGATCTTTTTAAGGATGCGTTGGCTCTCTTATAATTGGAAAAATCAAAAATCAAATAAAATTAGGATAGTTTAGTGAAGATAAATGGAGTAAATCATTAGTTATTCAGATTTTAAGGCATAAAGTGGTGACCATGCAGGCAAAACTAGCCATGCCAAATAAAAATTTAGGATAAGTACTTGATGAGTCCTTAAAAAGGCTTATGATGTACTTTATTGAAACCCAAAAAAGACTATTAACAGGGTAGGATTCTGAGAGTGAAGGATAGGAAGATTTATAACTGATAGCTCCTTAATTAGCGATTTTCTTTGGCTAATAAGCCATTCGCAGGCAAAAAGATTACAATGTTCCTCACATAGACTTGTTGAAAATAAGAGGAACAATCATTACTTGCAATCAAATTATACAGCAGTAACTCAACAAGCGTAACAGTAATTTGAGCAGCTAATAAAAAATAGAGAGACTATAAATCTAACTAGAGTACACAAGAAGATAATTAACGAGAAATATTGTCCAATTGCGTGAAGAGACTGACCGCAGGAAAATACTTTAGCGAATATGTGAATAACTTGAGACCAGAAATGGCATGCTCACCTAAAGCAATCAAAGATTATCTGATAAAATAAACAAATACCTCCAGAAAATTAGAGAAAGCAAAGAAAAGAAAATGAAATTTATATAAATTGACGAAATATTAAATAGTCCATCTAAAATCCTTATTCAACGAGACAGCACTAAAGATTTCAAAAGTCATAATAATATAAGAGAAACTGCAGATTTAATTGCTCGAAATTTATAAAACTTTGATACACTAGAAGAATATAAAATTCATTTGGAGCTACTTGCAAAAGATTTGACCAAAAATAAAAAAATTCAGAACCTTTAACATTTGAAAAAAAAGGAGGATTTCGGAGAAGCAAATTAAAAAATTCGTTTCAAGCGGAGCACTTCAAATCCATTTTTGTATTTCAATGAGAGAAGATAGGAAATTATGGAAGTCCATCCCAATATGGAAAATATTCGAAATACAGAGCGCCTTCAGCAAACTGAATTTTTTAGATTTGAAACAATAGGATCTCGATAAAATCTTGATTATGTTAATATTTGAGTATGAAAAATTGATGACTCCAAATAAGAGTTAGCTTAAATAATCATAATTTACAAGTTTAGAAACAAATAAAAGTTATTCGATAATTTTTTTATCAATAATGCAATTTTAATCAGAAAATGAAGATCATCGATCAACTTTAGCAACTAACAATTTAACTTTGTCATAATGCTATAATTATCTTCTCTTACTATCCTCCAAAAGTTTAGTGACCATTTTTCTGCGATTTTCTAGATCTTTCAGTCTTCTCCCCTCTGATTCATTTGAATTTTGACTTTTTTTTTGAAGATCCAGCAATTTTTTATCAAGATTTTGGTATTATTTGTCCAAAAGATCATGACCATTTCTTTCTTCCAACAGTCTCTATCTTTGCCTTTCAAAATCCTGTTGTGCAACTTTAGATTTTTCTTTTTTTAAACGATTCTCTCTTTACAAATGTTCCTCAGCGATACTTGGATTCTTTTGCAATCTTTTCTCATAGTCCATTTGGGTTGATTGCATTTGATTTTCGATAAATTATTTGCGACTTCTTCTAAGTCCCTAGTACTATCGATCCATTTTTTTCTTCTAGAGCTATTGCCGATGTTTTTCAAGAATAAGCTCCTCTTAGAGGCGACGGCTTGCATCCAATTGTTCAATGAGAGGATTGAAAGTTGCCATCCAATAAAAATTAGTAATTCTTTTTGAAAATTTATTAATAAAACTTTTCTAAATTTATTTGTAAATTTATTCATATAATCTAAGCCGATTTATATTTTATAAAAGTTAAATGATGTAATCTTTAATAAGATTCCGATATGATGAAAGAAAATGCATTAAATCAATAATTAAATGATAAAATGAGTTATAGGCTGTTGCTATTGAAAAATATTAATTCTTTTTGTTTTTTAATACATTTAGCAGAGAAAATATTGGACAAAGAATTAAAGTTTATGGGAAAAACCATAGCTAATAAGAGTGGAGACAGAAGAAAAAATAAGAAATATCTTAAATAAGGCTATAGGGAATGAAAATATTAGTTCGTAGAAGAAAGTATATTCATCAAAAACAGCCTAAATATAACTTGATCTTCATAAATAATAATCAGGATAGATCTTGAAAGATAAAGGGAGGTAATTAATTCAAAGAAAATGATGTAAATCAATCATAAGTAAGGAATCATAAACTAATCATCTTCAACTCTATTAGCCTTAATTTTTAAGAAAAATGCATTCAATGGCATTTTTTCGAAAGAGATCAACAAAATTTAGATTGTTTATTGCTTAGTATTGATTTTAGTATTTTATTTTGAAGTCAATTTTAAAGATTAAAATTATAATCAATAAAATAATTTATATTATATATCTTCAAACTAAATGCAGGATTGACCGTTGAGGGCAATATGACTATAATTTTGGGTATTAAATAAAATATAAAATAATTAGTTAGTTAGTAAACAATATTATTTTATATGAACTTTCTGCTTATATAGTGGCATTGCTAAAAAATGAAAGATACAAGCTGATAAAATATATCTCACAATTTATAGTCAGACATGATTTAACTATAATTTAACTTAGGCTATTTCCATTCCTAATGATAGAAAATTTTGTTCAATGTATACGATCAAAAAAGCAATTAGAATCTAAACAATGAGGATAAATCTTAAGTATATCTATGATAGAATGATTTAATTTATATTCTTAATTATTTGATAATGATATATCATTTCCGATAGCTCTCTCTCCAAATGAAACTAAATTCTTAATTAGCTTGAAATACTCTTCGAATTCGAAAGAGGGTTGCAGAGACGGTTTCGATATTAAGACCAGTGGTCGACCAAATAATCTTGAGGTTATCACCCATATTGTTATTAAATTCCACAACTATCTCAGCTTTGACACTTTTATGGTTAAAAATGGTTAAATTTAAATTAGCAGAATAACCACTAGAAGATGATTGATAATTTGTTGCAATTTTTTTTGCCGTAATATCAAATGCATTCCCAATCTTCAGGGTGATATTTTCATTTTTAGGAGTATGATTAATTGTATCTTCACCTATAAACTAAAGTGAGTCATCAGAATCATCAGCTTTAAAGACTCTAACTGTCCCTTTTGGGAGAGGAATGCCTAAATTATTATCTTGAACATTTCTAATTTAAAGCTGATTAGTTGCTTTCAAATTATTCTCTGTTTGTCCTCCAGTGTTAATAGAAATGAGGTTATATTTTCTAATTTGCATGTTATAGATTTTAGGGATAAATTAAACCTGTTTTTGAGAATGGTCATTCAAAGTGACAACTTGGCTCAGTGTATACATATGATAATCAGAGAATGATTTTTATGAAAAAGAGGGAGCTTGAACACTTTGTGTCCTTGCATTTTTTCTCATTAATCTGGGAGCCATTTAAATTGTTTTTTCGGTTCTCACTGTATTGACATCTCCAGCAATTAACTTTAATTTAGCATTTTCATATTTTTTACCACTATTGTTATCAATTGTGACCCAGCCTCCCATATCAGCATGTGTCTCACTCTCATAAAGAGTAATTGAGTAATCTGATTTCCATGAAAATCCAGATGTTCGATATGCCACTTCACAATCCGTAGTGATAGTATTGACACTATTTACCTTCCAATTCAGAGTGGGAAGTGTAAAAAAACCTTAAGGAAGTGAAGGAAACAACATTTCTTCCACATCATTGAAAACTTCAATCCCAGAGTCAGTTTTAAGAATATATCCACTATTGTATCCTAGAAGAGTTCCATTAACTTTTTAGCTTGATTATCCTAATTTGACATAAAGCTCAACTTCTTTGTTAATATATTTTTAAAGAATGGATTGGGCATTGATGAGATTAGCTTCAAAATTTTGTTAAAAAACTGTAATATTTTACGTATTGGTGAGAGCTTTAAATGTAACTGTTTGCGTTTGGATGTTAGAAGAGACATCGGTAAAATAGAGATCACTAATTCCTTGATCAAAGGAGATTTCTCTGACATCTTTTACTACGGCAAATTGATTATTGTATATGGTGACCGCCAAAGATTTGGCAGAATTGATTGAAGAGCCCTAAGATACGATCAGAATGGTAAAAATTATTAACCAAATCCTCATTTAGTATTTTCAGTTTTTGTTATTATAAAAATATTGATAAACTAATGTACAATAGGAGATTGAGATATAAATATTTAATAAGCAATTGAAAATCATTCAATAAAGATTCAATAAATGATACTTATTCTAAATAATCATTTCTCACGACACTAAAATTAATACAGGTTTATAAATATAACGATATGCAAAAGCTAAAGATTTAATAAAAAATAAATATTAATCTGCCTTTAAAAATTTTAGAGTATCACAAATTACAAAGAGAATTGAACCAATTAAAATCAAAGATATAAACGAAAATAAGTTTGTTTGATTAAAGTTAATATCACAAAATCAGTGATCGTATCAATTCCTGCCAAAAGTATTTTAAAATACAAAAATAACAGTTGATTCGAGAGGAGACTAATAACACTTTAAATAAAAATAATTCAAGAAAAAGTTAGGCTAGAAGATTACAACAAAGAAACCAATAGTTGCTAAGGTAGCGAAAGTATCATAGTTCAAATAAAAATGAAAATATTTTAGATCATAGTAAGATCAAAGCAATAAATGAATAGAGGGAGTGTTTATAAATTAAGAATAAAGTAAAATATAAGGATTATTCAAAGCAAATTGTGAATAAAAAATGCTATGCTAAATGTAATTGCAGAGTATCAAAATAAATTAATTCATAAGCAAGCAAAAATGAAAGATATATTTCTTCCTTCGAACAAAAAATTAAATAATCTTTATCGAAGATCACTCAATTAAACTTTAATTATTAATCATAATCTTAACTTTAAAGAAATTTGATCACACAAAACAGATCGATAGAATTAGAAGATGATATTTAAAAGAAATACCCATTTAGGAAGCAATAAAGAAAAGAAAAGTATTATTCAAATAAAAAAAATATTAAAGATTAAGAGGATAGGAAGGAAAAGGAGCACTTGAATAGATTTAATCAATTACAATAGCGAGTCTATAGGTGTAAAACGGAATTAAAGGAAAGATATTGTCAAAATATCAAAAAGTTGAGTCGAGAAAAATTTAATTATTATTAAAAAAGTGAAAGACTAGACTATCTGTATTAGCAATTTAATTAAAAATAGAAAAATGGAAGTCCGTAGGCTTTAGATTTAATGTGTATGGTGACTCTTGCAAAAGCAGATATTTTACTTCAAAAAATCTGACTGAAATTTTACTATAAGTAAATACATTGATATTAATTGCTACTTAAATATTCTATTTTATGATCACATGAGATATTACCAGTTCAGAATGCATTCTCTTATACAAGTTGAGAGGCACTGGCAAAACCCATTTTATCCACCAATTATTTGAATTTCTCTTGATGATTACCACGACATTTCAAGAAAAAAGTAAAGTTAATGGCTGATAGTATAAAGCATACAGCGCAAAGTGCTATCCAAAAGAGTCTACTAATAATTAATGAAAGGATAGTACTTATTCCCCAGAAGACGCAAGTCATGAGACTAGTTCCCCAGAAAATTTTCTCATTGAGGTCGTTAGGTTTAAAAGTATCATCACTAGAATGAAATATCCATTATTAATCTCCATTTTCCTCATTAACTTTCATCCACCATGTCATGCCTACTAACTTTCGACCTGTGATATTTTTGATTGTCCAAAAATCCACAGAAGCAGTAATGAGCACTAATGTGAAGTCTAAGATACAAAACTGCGACAGTGTAAAGAATCTGTATCCATAAATATGTACAGAATGATAGGTAGGCCCTTCGTTAGAACAGCCAATAGGCAAAAAAGAGCATCAGGAGGTAATTAGAATATTTCTACATTTTCATTAACTGATTGGGTTCGATTAGCCTGTGGTAGGCTTTGTATTTTGAATTTTAGTTATGACTAACCCTACTATTCCTGCACTTCAGCCATTTGCATTATGAGAATGGAAAAACTATAAAAATTAAATAGCAATCTAATATCTCAATATTTAAATAATTTCTATAAGATTAATCCTTTAAAAATGGTTGATATACTATTTATTTTGATCATAAATCATCTTTAAAAGATTAATGATATCTAAAGTTAGATTATTTTTTATAGTAATAATAATATCTTGTATTTAATCAATTATTAATAATCAACATTCTATCTCTATATCCATTTCTGAAAATTGCTTTTTAAGGAAGTTTTTCATGCCACCAGCAGCTGTGGGTCTTATAATTGATGAAATCTCCTCCGTAAAAATGCCATCATCATTACTTGATTTGTGAGATTAATAATGAGAATATTAGCTGGCTCTATTTTGGCTTTGAGTTTCGTTGTTGAAACTCAAGATTTCCTCCTCAAGCTCTGGACTGAAATAATTTGGAGTTTTTATTGATGTTTTTGTATATCTAAATTTGGAGATACAACTCAAACTTCTCTTAATTTTATTTTGCTGTGAAACTGTACTGAGAACTCTTCTTCCATCAAAATTTTGACTATTTCTGTGCAGCTGATTCCAAGTCTTCCAATAACTTATTGTATCTTCCTTTTCATTTGAACCTTTTTTTGAACTCAAATTTTCCATTTTTGGTTGTTCAGGGTTTTAATTTTATCGCTATGTGATAACTTTGGTAAATTAATGGAAATTACTTCGATATAATTGTAATTCTACTTGATAGTTTTGCATTTAAGAGTTAATTTTTTCATAAGCCTATTGAAGGGTCTTGTGCTACTTGTTTTTGATAGCTAAATCTTTAGCAAGTTTCATGCTTTATTTCTTAAGTTTCTAGTTCTCATGACAAAGTTGACTTGATATCACTTTATATTTGTTTGCTTCTAATGCAAAGTCATCATTGCTTGAAGGATTAAAAATTTTAAATTTAAGATCATGCCGTTTCAGCTCTTAACACAGAGTAAGTGTATATTCTGATTTTTTATCTTCGGTGTGCTCTGTATTCGTATTACTGCTAATAAAACTTTTGTAATGTTAGTAATCATTACTATTTTTTAATAAATTTTGGCACTAATTTAATTGGGTTTTGATTTTACTGATTTCTTCTTATTTTTGCAAATTAAGATATTTCAACTGCAAATTTTCAGCGTTTACACTTTCAACTACTACCCTAAGTTCATTTAACTAATCAAAGTACATTAGATTTACTTCTGAAACTGGACCATATTGATCTTCTTTATCCCTTATATATTTGTCTTCAATTTTCTTAATTAAATTCTCCTTGCTTTGCAATTGCATCCTCAGCTAATATATTTTCTCTTCGTAGTTGGTGAGAATCTCTTGAGTTTAATTTTAATTTTCACAGAGCAGTTGACTTTTCATGAGAGTATCGCAAGAAAGCTCTTCATTTTTTTTCATGAGCCTAAACATAGATTGCTGAAGGTTCGAGTTTTGCTGAGTAAGTTAATTGATGAGAGCCTTTGTATTGTTAGTCAAGCCTTATTGTAGCTCTTGATTAATGTTTCTGAGAGAAAGAATTTATTCCCTCAGCTCCTATACTGTTTGAATCAGAAATGAATTTTCTCTACTGAGATGAAAATATTTAATTTTGTTGGCCTATTCTTTGCCATTAAAGCTTGACATGTTGAGAAAACTATCCATCAATTCTTTCTTATTAATTTAATTGATCAATCAAAAGCAAAAAAGGCTGTTGAATTGAAAATGAATAATCACAGCCTTGATTCACAATGATGATGATGTTTATGCTAAAATTACTTCTATAAATCGACAATTTTTTCTGATTTAAGAGATCTCAGTAACTCAGTAAATTTGTTACTGGTATTATATTCTCATAGGCAGCAATAAAATTCCAACAAATAGTTATAGAGCAGAATTATCTTTAAAAAAATATCAATTAAAAATGGCCTAAATTCTATGATAATGAAACACAAGATAACTCTCAATTGCTTTATCATAATTTAATCATCTGAAATTCCGTAAAAACATTAAAAAACATTCCGAGGTAAATCAAATCTATTTTGATAATCCATTTGAGGACAGTTGCAAAATTAAAAATTAGAATTAAAAATTAAAATCAGTAATTGGGAGAGGTTTTTTTGAACTGTGAAAATTTTTTATAGTTTCGGCTTTTATGAGCTTAGGTGATAATCTAAGAACAGTTGACTGTTGATTTTATTGAATTCTTTTCAGTATAAGTCTTTAGATTTGCCTCTCCATTTATCACTGTAATAACTCTCACTTGTGAATCGTAGAGTTTTTTTGATTTTAGGAGAACGGTATCGTCCATACTTTCCTGATTATTATAGTCTTCCCATCCCTCGATATTTTTTTCAGAGTTATTGGTGGTAATACATCTCTTAGGCTTTGAAGAAGATATGGTAGTACTTTTGATAATCTTTGGTCTCCTCTGAAATTAAAGTTTTTCTGCCAGGTTCATACTAAATTTATTTAACAAATTAAAATTTTGATTTTTGCTTAAGTTATCATTGATTCTTATCAATAGTTATCTTTCCTTTGCCATTTCTTCTTTACTTTTTTCTAATGAATGCTGCAATTCTAAAACATTCAGCTTTAGCATTTACTTTTATTGAATATTCTTATCCTGTAATGATTTTTATTCGTAATCTTTTACCATTTATGAGTAGTGATTATTATGATATTATTGCATCAGATAGTATTTTTATTGTAATTGCTATAATTCACGTTTTTTAAATTAATAGGCTTACTCTAATTTACTGTTTTTCAATTCAACTTGAATAGAACGAGAGTTATATTTTTTAGCATAAATCTTAGACTCAAATAAAGACTCTGTTTGAGTACATTTTTAAACAGTGACCTTCTTATCGTAATTGCTAATTTTTGATTCATTTGGAGAAATTGATTCATAGAATTATTATTATCTTGCCTTTAATCCTCGAATTGATTAAACTTGAATCATAGGCTATTTTTTCTCAAAATTGGTCCTTCTGATTTTTTTGTTGATTTACATTTATATATTTTCTGTTTGTATTTCCTTATCACTCAACTATTTCGATTTATTTTATTTAAATTCAATCACCTCTGTCAAATTGACTTGGATTCTTTGATTCTTTTTTTCAATTTTAGGGAGATTTTAATGTTGGTTTTAAAAAATTGGTGCTCTTGTTTATTTTTTTAATCTTTCATGAGCTTCTTTTTTACTTTAAATAGGATTTAGTGAACTAATCATTTCCAAGCTTTATGTATGGCTCATCACCAATTTTTGTTCTTTAATCTTCAATAAAAATTAAGATTCCTCAATTTTTTGATTAAAGTTATCTTTTAATTTCTTAATTATGACTTCATATTTCTAACTTTGCATTTCCAACTCTTCAACTTGTTTCTTTAAGAGTTTATTTTACTCTATCATCTTTATTTTTTATTATTCCCAAGTTGTTTTAACACTTTATTTTGCTAATGATTTTAACTTTAATTCTTCATAATTTTATGTGATTTGCCGATATTTCTCCTCATAGCCTTTTTAAATGGACTTGATAAGTTACTATTTTTTGCTCATTTATGCCTGAAGCTCCTAAAATTTATGATTATAAATCAGCTATTTTTGCTTATATTAACCATTCTCTTCAATTTTCTGATATAATTTTTCTTCCATGCTTTTAAGAGCTTGCTGCTTTTTAAATAGTACTTGCAAATTAGAGAGAGTATTCGCTTAAATTTCATTCTTCATTCTTTTTTATAAATTATCCATTGCAATTGACACTCGTCTCATCAGAGCCTCCTTCCTCGGATCATTAAAATCTTGAAATATATCACTGAGAGTAATTTCCATGCTTGGTCTAAATCTCTAAGTGCTGATCATTAATAACTTTATTAATTTGATAGATAATGAAAATAAATAGTGATTAGATTTTTATTTATAAAAATTCATCCTGAAGGGAACTTTATGCATTAACAAATTTTGTTGGCATTCATAGAAATAATTTAATAATAATTTTTAGTAGTAATATGCTTCCTAAAATTGATAATAGGAAACAGGCAATCAATCAATATTCTAAACTCTTTCTGTCACCGCTCATTAACGAGGCTAATATTCGAAAGCTCAAAAAGATTCAGTAATTTTTGTAAGAGGAAAATTACGAGCCTATGCCTTCTTTATATATGCATAAAAAGCAAAGAAGCTGCGTATCGACCAATAATCAAGAAAATCAACTCCACCCAATTCAAATTGAAAACCGCTCTCACTGCAAAAAGACTTATCGCTCTTTTAGAGAAGTTGAACAGCAAACAACAAGAATATAAATTCGCAAATAGGAAATGAAACTGAGTGAGCTATTGGATTTCTAAAATCGATGGAAGAGTAAAATTAATATAGGCTAGAAATGCAGTTTTACCTGTTTTAAGATACTTTGACTTCACTTGTTATTTTTAATAATATTATTTTCTTGCTGCAATAGAAATAGTAATAATTCAGTTTTTATGCTATTTTTAATGATGCCTATTCTCTTACGATTTTATGTAAATATATTAAGTAGATTTACAATGATCAAATGTCATTTTAACAATATTAATATCATTGATTCGTAAGCCTAAGTTCTTGCTCAGGTCATAGTTTTGCTCTATACGGATTGCCTTTTTATTATTAATTGTTTTTAAAATGGGTCCATGTATAAGTAGCTCAAATGGTACAAGAAGAGGAAATGTATCTACTGAAAAGTATGATGCCGAGCCTAGTGATACTCCTCTACTTTCGCCGAGCGATTTTCCTCAACTTGAATTTCATACTTTGCTGACCAAGTTAAAACTAAAAAGATGTCCTTTATATGTAATTCATCATTTAGCTAGCGATTACTAGGAATTCGGATCGAATTTGCTGGCTACGAATAATTTTAACTCAAGTCTAAGATTTTAGTAAACGATACGGCTCGAGTAAAAGCTATCTAATATAGTGGGATGTTGAGCACCTTCTTGATTTTAAGATCTCTGAATATGAAATGAGAAAGAAGTTTCTTGTTCTATCTATTATAGAGGAACCAACCAAGGTGATAGGAACTCTTAAAATTAATCTTTATCACTTGGCCACCGGACCTTATCATCAAGACTTCTCTGTGCCTTTACCAAAGGCTCCCGGAGCCCGACTATCCTTTAACCTCAAAGTAGCACAAATGATTCAAATGCAATTAAAAGTTAATGAAACAAAAGTAGTCTCAAAGGAAAGAGAATTTCCCGGCGACATGTTTGCTTTCAGCATAAGATCGATCGTAAGGCAGATGATATTTAGATTGGTGATAGAATAGAAGAAACAAGTCCCTCTTATCGCTATTAAGTTGGGTTTTAAAAATTAAAAAAGCAGGTTAGCTTATAAAATAATAAAGAGAAGTAAAATAGTGCAAATACGTTGTATTAAAAATCAAGTAACCCTAATAATGCTAATATTATAATTTAAAACAAAAAAGAATAGGAAAAAAGATCAAAAGCTATTAAACTTGTCCCCGAACAAAGAGGTGATGTTGGTTTTAGAGAACTATTTTGGTCATCCACAGTTTCTAAATAGATGCCTGAGCTCAAGGCATATTTCCCAATTTATGACCTCAGGTGTGCAAGTTTCAATGTTATTTTCTATTACTTTACGCCAAAAGGTCAATAATTTAGCTCAGAATGCTATATTTCATTGATTAAACTATCTAGTTTTATTTGTCTATAACGAAAAGATACTACAACCTCTATCTATTGGGAAGATAGGACCATGGATATTGAGGCGAAAACTTTTGATCATGGAAGGTAATCAGGCAAAGCAAAATTTAATATTAGCTTTTCCATACAAAAGTTTATCAAGCAAATGCAAATTTGTGTGCGCACTTAAAAAGGTATTTTATAGTCAAGTCCTGTTTTTGGATAATCAGGAGGCGTATTAAATGTCCCTGAGTAACTGAAATAATTGTAAGGATTGAGCAATGAAATTCAAAATTTATTCATTGAGGCAAATCGAATTCAGTCTAGCAAGCAGCTTGGAGAGGGAAAATCAATGTAAGAAGTGAATAAAAGATTGAAAAGGCAAAAATAAATCATAACGAATACTTCTAAAGAATCTAAAATGATGTTTGTTTATCAGGATTAGAGAGCACTTCTCAAAGGACAGAGAGAGTTAATTGAGTTAGGTTTTAGGACAAGAGGACTGTTGTCCTAAAATAGATAGTAAATTGCTCCTAATTGTTGGTAGTTACTGATAGCTTTAATGAAAAGAGGAGAATTAACGCTAACTCATATTGGTTTTACAAAACTACAAGTAGAATAATGCCTAAGTGGGAAAGCCTCCTAATTCATAAAACGAAAGAAAGATGTTTGCTTAACATATCATCGTTTGATGATTGATCTCTTGCATGTTACCTTCCAAGCTTTGCAAACATATAATTGCGAAATTCAAAAATCTTTTGCTTAGCTGTTTTGTGCTTACGCTTATTTTAGAATTCCTCGATTTCGAAATTAAGTTTTAAGCGCAATTACTCATCCCGATGATGTATAAATATAAGAATGGCGTGGAACAGAATTCAATCTTACTGAAGAGTCTACTGAAATGCCTATCGAAGGTCAAAATGTCTTTACGTTGATGTTCGATTGGTAAAACCATTTTTATAAGGTTCTTGAAAGTTAATAATAATACATAAAGACAGAAAACAAATTAAGTTAGTAGTTCAAAAGTAATGCCTGGGAAAGCAGGATGCGAAAAAGAGGAGGAGCTTTCTTTGCTTTTGTTAGATATTGGGTGAACTATGTAGAGACGATAGCAATCAATTCTAAACATATTTTATGGAGATACTTCCCTGGATATAATAAAATTTTACTCAGTTTTTTGACATAAATGAAGTCTAAAAAGATCGAAGATTATTCAGAAAGTATGCGTCAAGCAGCTTCGAGTCTTCTTTCAAACTAAAAATTGTTAAATCCTCTAGTCCTGATACTCTTTCGAAAAACTAATCTAAACGATCGAATTGAGGTATTCAAAACATTTGATCTCCTTCACATATTTTTCACAAGTATAGCAAATCGCTTCCGTTCTCTACCTTCAACTTTCGATTTGAAATTGCTAATGAAAGGAATAAAAAGTGTACTGTAAGGAGATTCAGCTTTTGGCATCGGTAATAATTTCCTAAGACAGGTAAGGTATTGTTGCTGTTATACAACCACTACAAGATATTTCCAGTTTAATTTCGGATTGAAATATCAATCTTCCTAATGACTAAAGTCTTCTTCAAAGTGTTTCTCCACTGGTCGCTGAATGTGCGAACCATCTTCCACCATCTTCTCTTTATACGTATCTATCACGAAGCCTCGAAGCCTATTGCGCAACTGGATGCTAAAGATCAACAAATATATAGTTCTAATCCAGATTATGTACCAATATTCAGAATTAGCGTTCGGAAATTATCTCAAGATATCGCAAACTAATCATTATACTTGAAAATGCCCAAGAGTTTTCGCATAAAATACAGAAAGTGAAAATCGATATTTACTAAAAGGAAACATATAAAAAGTTGAAAAAGAAAATCAATGAAAAGAGAAGACTTACTTATAATCCTCAGTTAGACTCTTCAAAATCCATCAAAAAAAGGTTTTAAAATTAACGGTAATATTAATATCAGCTCATGACTGAATTAGCAGAGCCAAAACTGGAGCGATACAATTCAGAAGTTCTGACAAAAAGCTTGCAAATTGCAGTTGAAAATAAAAAAATTGCCAAAAAGGAAGAAGTGATAATGAAAATGAAAAAATAAAACAAAGCAGAAATGAAAGTTATTCCAAGGAGAAAATTGAGTTTTTTTGAAAACAGCTTGGAAAGTATTATAACTCTAATTTAGGTTAATTAGTGGCATTCAAGGAAGACTAAATCATTTACATTCGCTCATCACTCGAAGAATTTCATAAGATGAATTAATTCTTCATCAAATATGTCGAAAAAAATAAGGAATCAGTTCCTGTCGTCAAACTTGAGTTGCCTTTAGACGAGAAGGAAATCAGACCCGAAGGGCTCTCTGAATCCGACGAATGGTGATATCATCAAATGATTTAAATTCATAAATGAAAGAAAATATCACATATTCAAATAGAGTCCTTATGAATTGGGACAAGTTCGATATTGTCAGTTTTTTGTTTCTGTTTTTGGATACTACCTTTAATTTTATCTAAAATTTTACTGCGAGATAGATCAGGATAATGCATCCACTCGTAGTTAATCATTTCACGATTAAAGTTGCCCATTGACTATTATATTATTTGCATGAGGGCCTCTTGGTTGGTTGGCAGCATTTGTTTCTCAAAGGTTTCAAACCTTACTTTTTCAATTTATTGAGGGGTGTACTCAATAATTTAGAAGCGAGAAGAGTCATTCTCAGAATAGGTCTCGCATTTCTATTTCAACTCACAAGCCATTAGGTATCCGTTATAAATCAGGCACACAAAGAGCAATCCCAAAATGATACAAGGAGCAATTAAATTGATGTATGAAGTCTCTTTAATCAGCTTACATATGAGGAAAAGAATGAGAATTACAAGTGTTATTATCAAATTTGCTGTGGCTCTTTTCCAATCACCTAAAACATAAGGCTTTCGTATGACAATAAATACAAGCTTGGCAATAATAATAATGATAATAAAAATGGCTTGAAATGATTCATTAGTCAAGAATACTATGAAAGCAGAGACTACAATTCTTTCAGCAACTTCGAAGTTGTAGAAATATTGACAGATGTTAAGAATTTGAAACTTAGATTTAAATTATTTGAAAAGCTTCGGATATTTATTGGAAGCTATAGTGAGTCCAATCAGCAAACTCAAAAAGATGAAACCTGCTATTATACCTGTAACTGTGGCAATTAAATCAATATGATAAAATCGCATGCTTATAAAGAAACTTATAAGAATAGAGTAAGAGCAAAATAATGCTCCATAAAGAGTAGTTTCTCCTAGAAGATATTTCCAAGTGGTTTGAAGTTGTAACTTTTATTTTAAAAGAGTTACTGATAAAATTTTAATAATAGCAGCCAATAATGGAGGCAGAAATATTGTAATTAAGATTATATTATAGTTCTACAGTGAATATACACTCAATGATTGACCCTTGAATTCACGATTCAAATTATTATTGACATATTGGTAGGTGGTTAACTGATTATATCCAAAACTAAGATGTAACCATCTTAAAGAGTTAAAAAAAGGAGATATATTTTTTAGAGTAAGTAGTGATATGGAAGAAATTTGAATAACTGCACAACACTACAAAGCAATTAGTTTAGATCCAACATTTCCCATTATAAAAAAAATAAGAGATAGAACAGCAGCTATGATTGACAAATACTATAAAATTGAAGCAGCAGCATAAATATTATCTCCATAGTACTGAATTGAAAGATTATTATCTGTAGTTGACGGACAACTTAAACTCATAGGACTGATATGTGAGAAAGAGCTGGCACCAAAAAGTGAACAATCTAAAATAAAGTTTACGATTTTTTCATTGATATTTTACGTATAGGCTGTTGTTATTGAGAGGGTGCTACTACCAAAATCGTAATTAATCCCTTAGATCGCTACATTCCTCTCATTTACAAGGAAAAAACCGACCGTCCAATTAATTAAAGTGTAAGCAGATAGAGATGCTGGCTAAATTTTATAGCTCATTACTACTTCATTGCTTTTCGATGATTTAAGAAAGCAAAGTGGAATAAATTAAATTTGATTTAAAAAGCATATTGATGGAGTTCCAAGGCAGTTCCAGTAGTGTTATATTTAACAGGTAGAAGAGCATCCATCACTGATAGCGTTATTACCATCATCACATTATTCATTTCCCAAGATTATTCCATCTCCACATTTGGGAATACAGATGTTGTTTTGAACTATATAGCCGTTTTGGCATGTTTGACACTCAATATTTGATTGAATAAGATTACATACAGTACATAAGAGGATTAATGAACAATCCGGATCACATTGATTTAAAGAATTTAAGAGAGTGAGAGATTGACAAGTTGAGCAAATAGAAGAACTCGAACAAATAGTACAATAAATCAGAGCAGTATCGCATAAAACGCAAACATTATTTGCTGTCAAATAAGAAGTGTTCATGCACTTAGTACATGTTATTGATGAGCTTGAACAAGTGAGGCAATTAGAATCACAGACTTGACAAATGTTATTCGCCAGATTTCCAAATTAATTTCCAGTGCAGGCTGCCACACATGTATTATTGAGCTATATAAATTTTGTAGAATCGCATGATATAATAAAAATGGCCCAGCTCATGACGAGATAGTCATACCATCGAGAAGAAGATAATGTAATTGAGCTTAAAGTTAATGTAGAAGTGAACTCAAAAGTATTGTAATTAACTATATGAAACGCTCTAATTCCGAAGAAGGAAGCATTACTGTAAATGACTGTACTACTATTTGCATAAGTGATGCTTTTAACGAAAGTAGAAGCTTGATAATCATTAATAAAAACTCCTCCATTATTTTTAAACATACTACTTTAGTCAAATATCAGCACACTATAAGAAACATAATCCAGCTGAATAGCTTCCCAATTACTATTTGCAGAATATACTGTAAGCAAGAGAGAAGTGTTTGTTGCTGTAATTTGAGGGGTAAAGTCAAGGTCATTTGATACTGGGCTTGAAGTAGTAACATTGAATCCTGATAAATAGATACTAATAGTAGAGACTGAGGAGTTAATTGTAGAAATTGTTTGATTAATTGAATAAGGATGTCCATTATACAAAGAGAAATTTAGCTAAGAATTTGTTGCAATTTCTACAATATCAATAAAATAATATTATGCCAAAACCACAAGGAAACGAACTGACAGAGTATTTAAGTGGTTTCCTTACCAGCTTCTTAAGCTTATCACAAGTGAAGAAGTTGATTGACTTTGCACTGAAACCATCAGGCTTAGAAGATTGCCTCTAAAATCAAGGTCTATGCCTTATATCGATAGGGCAGAGTTATAGTTCACTTCGTTCTTTGAATTTGCAAAAGGAATATTGAAAGTTGTTGCTAAAATGCGATATCCTAAAACTCCGTAATAAGAAGCTGTGTTGAAACTGTATGAACCTGAATTAATTGATAATTACCTGTTTCGATGAAGTTTGGAAAGGAAAGGATATTATTACTAGCGAGAACTGTTGACGCTAAAACTAAAACAAACAAATAAAATAAAATCTTCATTTGTGAATAGTTGTAGTTATATGATAAATATATATATCCATATTATTAATAATAGTAAATCTACTTGATAAAACTATCAAAAATTAATCTTACAAAATATTGAAGGATATTTGTAAAATATTCGTTGAGACTGGACCAACAATTAAAACAAGCAACATTTTAATCAAAATATGAAAGTATTACGAATATATAAGCCTTAATTATTTATTGAAAATAATAATCATCAGGCACAGGTGCAAAGTCATATTTTGTATATTAATGATAAGATTTAATTAATTTTAATTTTTAAATCTATACAATATTTTGGAAGATTTCATATCCATTTTCTTAACTTTCATTATTAAATTTGTCAGTTACTAATATAATTTTGTCAGTATAAATTTGATAAACAACTTCATATAAAAATGAATTCGTTGCTTTACAATACCTTGAATTGGTCAGACCGATGATACTATTGATATGAGTTTAAAGAACTCTAATTTAACTTCACCTAAATTCAAGGACAAAGAAAGAGAAGCACAATTTCTTTTTTAGCAAAAATTCAAGGAGTAGGTCAATGATGATGATCCAAGATACTACAAAATAAAAGCCAGCTTTCGATATCTCAATGATTATTATCTAAAAGTTACTGAGTAAATTGGAAGAGGTGGCTATGGCGTTATCTATAAGGTTACTTATTCATTATATAGGCAATCAGTATCGATTACCCCCTCATTAAATAAGAATATGCTGTTAAGATCAACTTTAATACAGTCGCTCGATAGTTAATCTTCTCCGAAGGGGCTTTTCTTAAAATTTGTCATTAAAAGAGAAATCTACCCAAACTTGTGAATTTCTTCGATTACGAGAATGTTACTCATATTGTGACTGAGTACTTCCCTCATACTCCATTTATTGTAACTTTCATTTTAGTTAGGCCATGTTTTCGGAACTACAACTTTAAGAAATTAAACACTATTTAATATAATTGCTTATCGGTCTTAAAAGTCTCAAAGAAGTAGGCATATTTCATAGAGATATAAAACCTGGAAATTTTTTGTACAACAGAGAGAAAAAAACTGGGATAATAATAGACTTCGGACTTGCATAGATTGACCCTTGTCATGAGGATATTTTACGAAAGCAACGCTAAAATATGTCTCAGCAAGGAATTTGTGTCCGAGATTTAGATGAAAAGATATCAATTTATTAGAAACTGCGTTAGTGTCTCAAGATTGTGGGAAGCCGCAAAATAGGTACATAATCATTCATGCCTCTCGAATCAATGCTGCATCACTCACTACAAAATTATGAATCGGACATGTGGCCTGTGGGGATTATCTTGCTCCAATTTACTCTTCGTAAGTATAACGTATTCAACCATATCAAGCGTTCTCACAAGATTGGAGATCTAAAAAATCCTTTCATTGTTGATTATCTCTTAGAATTGGCTATTTTTTTTGGAAAATAGGCAGTCGCCTAGGAATGCAAAAAATTGGAATATTTCATCCAATTTCCTCAAGGATTATCCAACATTAACATTCGAAATATCGCTCAAATGTAATTATAATTTCACTTAGAGAAGGCTATAATGAGGTTTTGGAGAATTTATTGTTTCGATTACTGGAATTAGATGTGACCAAAAGGATTAGTGTAGATGATGCTATCGATCATTCTTTTTTTGATTCTGTTCGCAAGGACCATTTCTTCCAAATCAAGAAAAAATGATTTTTAAATATTATTATTGAAAAGGAAAATGAGTTTTTTTAAATTAAAAATGTCAATGAAATAAAAATTATGGTATTATTTAATTTAATCAAGAGCATTTTTATATTTTTGTATAGCTTCTCTTTGGCTTATATTCCTTAGTCATTGATTGCCCATCCTGTCTCCATTCTGTTGTTCAGAAACATTTTATTATTAAAGACACTTTATAGAATCTGGCTTTGAATCCACGTAGCGATAACTGCCCAGAAAATAGGATTAAAATTTTAAGGATTATTCAATTTTCATATTTTATAATTTTACAATTTTTTATTAATTGATATGAGTAAAAAAAGTAATGTTTTATTGTAAATGATAATCTCTTAAAATCAGGAAATTTATTGAATCGCAATGAGATTATGTACTCCTTTGCTTTATAACTGTTCTGCAAGCTACTCTGCCATAAATCGTATTGAGTCATGTTTGCCCTTCGCATATTCTGCATTGAGAAAATCATTAAAAAGTTTTACTTAATTAAGACATGATGATTTTCCTGCTGCAGATATTTCCACTATAGCTTTGGCCAGCCAACCTGGCAGCTCCCTTATTTTCATATCGAAGTTGAAGTGAATCAGACAAATATTTTTGATACCTTAAAAAGCCTATCTACAATATGGTTCATTGGTAAGAAGTTCTGTATAAGGTTTGGCAATGTGAAGTGAGATGTCTTCCCATATTTACATATTAACTTTTTTTACATTTAAATGCTTCAAAGAATGATTAATTAGGAACAGATATCTCTCCACTCCCACCCCTTGCCTTAGCATGAGTCCAATTACTTAAACAAGGATTTAGTTGCTGTACTATTCAATAATGCCTATCTCAACACCGCCACATGTGAGTTTAAAAGATTTTAGTTAGTATTCACTCTACCCTGCCTTCATAAACTCTTCTTTTTCCTCGACTCCGCTTATAAACTCCAAGAATACCTGCATCAGAGGTTGACTTTCCGGCAAAAGTGGTACAGATAGTCTTGCACAAATTTAACGAACTGTGATGTCAGAACTACAATTGAAGAGACGATGCACAGTTTCCCCCAACAATTGAGTTTTCTTGCGAAGATCATCAAGATTCTTCTCATTATCAGGATTGTAAACTTTGACAAGGCTGTTGGCATTATTTCCCTTAATGAGACTTTGATATTCCTTCGAAGCAATAACTTCTCGAAGTAAATTACAATAAATAAGTACTAATAGCAACACTTGCTAGGGATCACAGCTGCTGTTTTGAAAAGATATTGCTCTTGATTGAAAGAATGTCTGCAACATTTAATGGCATTGAGTTTTGGAAACCTCATAAAATATTTTAAGAGCGGCTGTTCTCATCAAATTCACTGAAGACCCTAAATACTGATGGGCATAGTAAATGTAATCTTCTATCAATTTATTACCCAAGTTAGTGCGAGGTTCTGTCTCCTATCTCACTAGTACAGACAGCCACTCCATATAAAGAGAACTATTACTGCCTAGAGATTCCTATATGAGAGTAAATTTACTTTGAGTTTGCTTAGCACTGCTTTTTTATCAGCCATTTCTCTTCCCTGAAAGTCGTAAACGAGCGCCATCAATTTTTCTTTTTTCTTCCACTATCTGCAAACCCGCACTTCCCCAATAAGAGTAGTGATAACCGAATCAATAAATACTTTTTGAATGCGTTTGATCTCTCGATTACGGCCTGCAATTGCATAGCTCTGAACAATTTGATGAAGTAGAGTGAACTCTTGTGATTAAAAGGAATAGTGTCGTATCATTTTCAAGAAATAGGTAAAAAATTTCCATGTCTCATTCAACTAACGAAGAAGTATCGGAACCAGTTCAGTGATATTTAACACAATTTGATTCAGGAAATTGCAGAAAAATTCGCGATCAATACTTGGCAAAGCCTTACGAAGTGCTTCAGTAGGTGAGAATTTAGCTTTTTGAGGAATTAATTGTTCCCGAAGAGCCATATCTGAAGGAGGTAGACATTCCTCAATTACCTCTGATAGGTAATCAAAGATGAGTTTTTCATTATCTGGGTTATCTTAAGACTAAATAATTTAAAAAATACATAGTTACTCTCTTATTTAGCCTCCCAGCTTTTTCTTTTGGAGGTAGCTTTGCGATTATCAGCCTTAATGCCAATGCCCATGACATCTACCATGTTGGAATTGCCGTCCAATGATGATACAATTTTACGAGTTGGCACACGGTCCTGGGACTTGTCTTTCTCCTCGGATTTACCAGGCTCCACAACCTTTGGCTTGATACCACTGCCTGCGAGGTGACTACTCTAAAGTTTTTCTAATCCCTCTTCTTTGAGAAGATAAGAAGCTGTTAAATTGGGATTGTTAGTCTGTGTAGGTGGTAAATCCACCAATGGTGCGTTTTCACTTAAGGCTCGTTTTGTGCACACAGTATATAGCCTACAAATGAGTTGATATAGCTGCTATGATTTAGGATCATTGCTCTTCATAACGGCTGTATATTCTTCGGGACCAATTTGCACATCACGGATAGTATGCTTTTTAAAAAATAGATTAAGTTGATTCCAGTTGTTGTCCCTTCGGGATACATTTTGAGAATTTTAGAAGGCATGCATGGGTATCCTGCCAGGTTCATATCGACTGATGATTTCACCGATGAGAAATCCATTTGTCATGTCCTTACGATAGTCTTTGACTGAATAAGAGAGATCAAGCCCCTGCATCCACTTGATGACCTCGCGAGGTAAAGTACGCTTATTTGTCAGATTATACATTGTATTGTTCATACTCGCATTGGTTTTGCTCGGAGAGTTCATATTTGTAACTTATTATCAAATCACTTTGCCTTTATTAAGATCAATAATCAAAGATAAAAGGATAATTTCATAGAAAATTAAAAATATATAGAATTCATAATTATCGTCATTCTATCATAGTACATTAGATTAAATGAGTTTAAATATATCTGTTAAACATCAAAAACTGAGGCACGTGAGGCTCGGTTCAAAATCTACTCTCTTGTAAAAGAGGAGGTAAGCATTACAATCAATTTCTTGTCCCTCAGCCGCCAGAGTTACTCGTGAGTCATCACATTTGTACCATCGTTGCATTACACGGACATAGCTGATATAATGTCCCCCTACTCCACTTCCGATATGCGCAACTGCACCATATAGTTAGTATCTCTCCTTAGAGTTAGGAAGTGTTAACTGCAAAGGATAATGAACGTTATTAGTTAGTTTAAATAGCATGTTATCCTCATATGTGAAGCGTTTGAAATGTAGCTAAATCGACAAGAATATACAAGCAAAATGTTCGGAGCCACTAATATTCGTTCGTAGCGTTGTGCATATCCATATTTGCAGGTCTCTTTCTCACAACGTAGTTCAAGAGTTTCTTTAATATTAAAGTTTTGTATTAATAAATCTTCCAATTTTTAATGGCGCCCTAAAGTTCTTGCTTCTGATAATTCATAAGAAGGATCGTTCACAAAGGGTTAAAAATCGGGAATGCTAACTTGCCAGTCGATAGCAATAATAATGTTATCATAGATATTTCTAAAATTAGCACTTTTAAAGAGCTCTATTTGCTCATCAAATCCACAACCTTAATAAATGATTAGATACCCTTGCAAGTCCTAGCTGAGCGCGAATGACGATTCAATACAAACTATTCTTTGCAAAAGACGCAAAAATTCTATTTATAATGGTCACTCTTTATTACACGAATTTTGTAATTTTAGATAGAATTATCTTTATCTTTGCTTAACAAATTAGGATTTAAACTAAATGATTCTTTCACCCCAAATTTCTTTTGACCCTATCGACTGTTGTCGGGTATACGACTTAAACGCTATTTATGATTCTACAATTCTTCCTGAATGACAATTTGACTCTAGCGAACGACTGTATTATGAATGTCACTTCTTCCAACTGGAGTGGCCTCAAGTAATTATCTTTCATCTAACTCCACTTCTTTTGGTTTAAGTTTGGAGATTATACTGTCTATGGCTGATTTTACATCTTTCCAAAACATGTGCTAATCGATTTCCAGAAGATATGGTAGATAGATAACTTTATATTCAGACGTTTTCTCTGAATAAATGCGTTGTCTCAACTCAATCTTGATGGAGCATTTGCTAAACTAATGATTGCGAAAATTTTCATAGCTGGGATTGCCAGTATGGTTTAACTAATAGCAGACTAAACGAGTATTAAAATTTAGATGGTGCCCAATTTCCTTTTGAAAGGAATAAGGCTCGAGTCGATTTAAGATTTCGTTATTAAATACGGTATACATAGCTATGGAATCTTCTTTCTTTTTATGTTGTTAGCAAATAGCCTTGATAAATTATTCGATGGTCACTTTTCGATGGAGAGTTATTCCATGGCGTACTGGCACTGTTGATTTAATAGATATATGGTTCTCAATTAAAAAATAAGTATATTCCACATCTGGGTCAGGCAAACTCAAGGAATAAGTGAAGAAAGGTTCTTTACGAACTCCCTTGGTATGACATTTTAAACATTCAGTTACCGCCTCAGTCTGACCTGAAAAAAATTTGACCACCTTTTTGTTAACAGTTTACTTCTCTTCTTCTTCTTTTAGTTTACTTTCCCTCAAACCATACTCTGTGCGTTTTGATTTAATTTCCTCAGATATTCTTGAAAGGAAACAGATAAGAAATTATTGCGCATCATGTTGAGAGTTCCCTTCGAAAAATGGGCAGTGCTTGTCGAAAATGCGCTTGAAAGACTTCGTGCTAACAATATCATGGCTATTACTCTTGGACTATAGATATATTTTTGATATTTCTTCTAATACTAACTCCTCTCCTTCCTTTTTATCTGCAAAATTTTATTTTTATAGATAACCTCCAAAGGAGGGTGTACGAATTAAACATTGCAAAACTGCGTTCATATAGCAAGTGTTCCCTATGTTAGTCAGCCCAGATAACTAATTGAGTTGATTTTCACTCGACAAGTTTTCAGGGTTGAGATTCTTTAGTTTGTCATCGATCTTGATTGTTTGCTTTATAATGCGTCCGTTTTAGCCAATGAATTCGATTATAATTTCTTCTTATTAGCCAATTTATACAACTTATGCCTTCGTCAGTACTCCCTCAATAGAAACATTAATCTAGGCTCCATAATTTTGTAGTCTTTTGCGGAGATATCTCTGTCCCTTTTTATTTTCATGAATATTGTAGTTTTATTAAAAATATTCAGCTACATTTGGCGGCACAAACACTAAATATGTGCGGGGGCAATTAAATATGTCTTTGCTTTCTGCCGTCAAATTATTTAAACGAGTCCAATTATATTTACCTGGGTACTTGTAATAACAAAGAAAATCGATCTCTGCTGATCTTTGAAACTCTCCCACTGTACTTTTATCTTTATTAGTGTATTTTACTGTTTTTTTTGGCAGAAATTTACCGTCCTGACCCATTTCTACCTGCAATATGGTATTATAATAAATTTGAGGATAAATTCGTTGTATGGCAGGTCCTCCGTGGTAGATAGTTACAAGTTTATTCCATACTTCCTCAGGCACACAAATGTAGTTATTAAGTTCAATAAGATTTTCCACCAGCTAGTTGTCATTTTTACCGCTTTTCAGGATATAGTTTTTGATTTATCCAGGCTTCTCAATTTTTATAGACTCACGGATCTTCTATGCAGGCTTTTCTAATTTAATAGACTCATATATCTGAACAGAACCCCTTGATCTTCTTTTGCTTATATTTGAGGCATAATTTAACTCAGATACTTCTGACTCTTTTATTTAAATCTGAACTTTGTATTTTCGTTAGGCATAAGCTTTCCATTAAAGAAACCACTGATACTCGAGAACAAAGACTTTGTCACCGTTCTTGCGAACAATTCCATCCTTACTCAATTTGCTAACTAGTTCTTTCTCCTCACTCAAAAGATCCCACCCAAATACTTATTGATATAGTCCGAGGTTATATTTTTAGAAGCAAACTTTAAATTATTCTAAGTGCATTACTTTCCTTTTCTTGGTTATCTCTCTATCTTTTGTATTGAAATTTATACTTTAAGCATTTTTTCCGCTCATGTTATCAATATCTCTAATACTCTCTTCTTATCCATCACTGAGGAGCTCTTCAATATGAAAGGACTTGTTTTAACTTTAAAATTCATCAAGCTAAGCTTTCGTCATCAGTTAGTGTTTAGGATCCTAGCTGTATATGTAAAATATGAAGGGTGCAAAATCTGAGTTCTGACTCACCTTTCGAATGAGAGTGAGTGATTCCATTAATTCTCGCTTGGATAGCGCCTTGTTACCGTCATAAGCAAACAGTTCATATATTTTGGCTTGAGTTTTGGGCGAAAAAATTGTCATTTTCGGGAAGATCCGTGCAAAATCATGAAATGTAATTTGTTTTCTATCAAAGGAAATGATTTTATTTTCAACTTATTTGAGTTATTAGCTATCCCACCTTTCCCGTAATTTTTAAATGCTGTATTCTCGGATAATTTTTTTACTATATAGGAAGGCTAGTACATTGGATTGTAGTTGGGGCGTGAGCCGTTTAAATGAGGATCTAATGGTGATTCAGACATGCAACTGCCCATCTCTTATTATAAACTTAAAAATAGAAATGAAAAGATAAACTATTAATCAAACTCATAGATTTACAAATAAAATACGGATTAAAAATAGAGTTTAGGTAATTTTGTTAAGGGATTAAAATAGTTTTAATTTAAATAATAATCTGCAGATTAAATTAATATGGTTTCCTTATTATTATTATTTTTCTTGTGATATTTAGATATACTTCCAGTCTCATTCTTTATCCATCAGAATAATTCGAAATTACAAGAATTAATGTAAATCACTAATTCAAGTCATCAAATTTTTTAGACACTAATTATTTTAATCATCATAAATTATCTGATGAATTTATGATTTTCTTTAAGATTTTTTGTATAGATTACAGCTATAATAATAAAGGTTTATTCAATACCCTTTGCGAGATAACCAATTTATAAATATAGTTTCTATGAGTTTAGGCACCGTAGCTGATTTAATAGAGTACTTTAACCTTAACCGGCATATCTTCGAGAAAGAAAAGTCCAGCAAAGAGCACATGTAGCGCATAATGTCGATGTTGTCTCAATAGAACATGGAAATTTTAGAAAAGGAGTTTGAATTGTATCCACGAGGATTATAATTGCCAACCTTCATATACCTCATGAAGAAACTTTACTCTCCAGAAAACGAAATCAGCAAATATTACTTCGTATCTGATCTCATTAAGTTTTTTCAGGCAATCGATGTCAACGGAGATGGTCATTTGGAGTGGAGTGAATTCACTGAGTACATAATTGAAAACATCCGTCGTGTGGAGAGACCAAATTATAAAAACAAGGTGTTTCAAGAAAATTAGGTAATCTCATCTGCTTATTCCAAAGTGAGCAACGAATATAAGATAACAAATGTAATCGATACAGGGACAAATAATTGCATAAAAAAGATTGTGTACGTAGCTCGCTAAGAAAAGTACTATTTATTGGAGTGTGCATCCAATATAATTCGGATATTCGATGGGAGATTTGTACTCGTTGATTATCTGGAACTAAAGGGAGAAGGAGTACACTCCTTTATCAGTGACTTTGCTTTTGATAAGACGAATATGATCTTTGCAGCAATATTTGAGAATAGTGCACGCTATTGTAATCTCAAAGTTTTAGGAAATGTTAAAACTTGTAATGAGTGCGAGGCCAATAAATTAGTTAATTATCATAAGGTTGATTACCTTCCCCTTCATAAATATTGGGCATTTCTTTCTAAAAACGGATAACTTAGATTCTGCACTGCTTCTTACAGAAGCAGGACAAGTCTTGATTTTGAGGTCATCACTATCCTCAAGCAGCACGAAGGGCTGATAACAGATATTTGTGAGGTTGAAGAACCCTTATATATTTTGACTGCTTCTATGGATGGCAACGTCAAATTTTACTCAAATTCTTTAAAGAAGTCTATCAACTTGGAACATATTCCAGATCAAACTAATTCAGCGATTAACTCTCGATATAGGAAAGGTATTTTGGGAATTGACTACACACGTGAGTTCGGTAGCTATGTCCTAAGTTATGGCTTTAGTTCTGCAATTTATATTTATAACTTGTAAGTATCTTTAGCGAAGGGATTTTCCGGAAAATACAAGGAACATGGAGGCAACCTTATAACTGCACGTTTTTTAAAGGCCTTTCCTTATGTGCTATCATTTGATGACAAACTTAATCTCCGTATTTGGGATTTTCGTCGTTTTCAAACTATTCAAATCATCAACTGCGAGAAAAATTTCATTAATCCCTCTCGACTTGAGGTTATTCCTGAACTGTCTGAATGCTTGGTTTGCGAAAAACGGATCACTCAATTCCGCGCTCCCTCTCTTGAGAAAAAATCAAAAGAGATTAACTAGTTTCACATTATTTTTGATTTTCGCATGAACGCTGCTAACAATTCTCTTTTCCTGTTCACTTCTAATGACATACGGGTTTATAATTACAACACTGGCTGTTTATAAAAAGTTTTTACTCACCTCACTGAACCCAATTTCGAGACTAATATCACGGCTTGCGAATTTGGATACAAAGGCAGAAAATTCTTTGTGGGAGACGCAGGAGGATTCGTACGGGAGTATTGCAGCGAGACTGGTGATTTTCTTCAACGAGTATAATCAAGCTAAGATAGCCAATACGAAAACAAAGCAATTATCAGTATCATTTTTTTAAAAGAGCACAGCTTACTTATTGTATGCAGTCTCGATGGAAGAGTGATGATTTATCAGCGAAACTCTTAAGGCGAGTTTCACCTTCTCAGAGATCTCCGTGAAACTCACTTTGAGCTCACTTGCGCACAGGCATCAGCGCGATACTGTACTCTAGCCACTGGAAGCGAGGATGGATTGGTGAATCTTTGGAATTTGGAAAGATTGAGCTTGTAGGGAGTTTTAGTCCTAAGAAATAAGATAATGCATATTGCATTCTCGCCAATTCATCCTATCCTTATTGTTGTATAAGAAATTGGCAACATTAACTTATTTCATATTAGACCCTGCGAGGAAGTTGGAATGCGTAATCATTGCTTTGCAAGAGTCATAAACTGTGATAGATCTGGAGGGCTCCTACCAATTCATACAATTAATTTTTCTCTGATTATAAAAGCTTATATGAACAAAAAGCTTTCACTCATTGCTGAAGGAGGGGAGGAGCATCATCTATTGTGCGGAATCGGAGGAGGAGATGGCAGCATCACTGTTATTAATTTTACAGAACTATTAACTCGGTTTAATATTTAGCAAAATCATCAGATTTGTACAATCAAAAAATCAGCTAAATGTTAGATTCACTCAATGAAGGGGTCTATTGCAAACGAACGTAAAAAAGCTCTTGCTAATGGATATTCAAATGATGAAGGTCTTGAAATAAAGATTACTTCATTAGTTAAACAAGTTCATTTTTAGGCACATAGTGAGGCTGTGGATAAGCTTGTTTTGGTAAAAGAAAATGCAATTATTCTCTCGACATCTGCTGCAGAAAAAAAACTAAAGCTTTGGACTTTGTAGGGAGAATTGAATGGGGCTATTGATTTTTTTACATTCAAGAAGGTGAGTTGGCGAGTGGCAGAAATGAATTTTCATAAGAAATTGCAAGATATTGACACAACCATTTATTCCATGAAGCTAATTGAAAATAAAAAGCTTACCCCTGAAGAGTAGGAATTTATACGCATCAATTTGCTCATCAGTTAATATATGAATCAACAGGAAAAAGATGATTATTTTAGCTGGGTTGCTTTGCTGAGAAGAACAAGAGGCAGACCAAAACGTAATCGGAAACCTATTCCCTTTAAAAGAGAGGATGAAATTGATGTAAGAGATGAAATCGCAAAATTTGATAATGTTAACACTAAGCCAGAGTCCTGCTCGCTCGACGAAGAGCTATAATCGGCTGAATTTAATCAAATTTATAATAAATTAGTAACTAAAATTAAGAGCAAACTGGATAAAACGGAGCTACCTTGCATCAGTAGACAGGAAGCGAAAGTAGAAGAAGGAAGAGAAAAAGAGCGAGAAAAAGAAAAAGAAAAAGACATAAATGTTAACGATTTTATAAGCACATTACGTAGAACTTTAAAAACTCAGCAAGAGGAATAGAAAAAATATTAAAAAGATTTTGCTTTAGCCATGCACAAACGTAGCAAACCTCATAGAAAATCTTCTAATATGCTTTATCGTAGTTTGGTTGATGTGCGTAAAAACATTGAAGCCTTTGAGAAAAATAAAAATAAACTTCATAAGGTACTGTGATAATGCTGAAGAGTGGTAAAAGCTTGATTATTTCATTTATACTTCATTATTCAATATTATTAAATCCTATATCAAGGCAAAAATGGAGATTATAAGGAGGAATTTGTATTTGATTATATTAATGTTGTTGGCATAAGATTATATTAAAATATAGGATAAATATCAAACAGATTAATATTATTTTTATAATATAGCCTTAATATACAGAATAGTACTATTTCCTTTTGAAGAAGAGACAGGTTGGAATGCTTGTATCGGTGATTATCAAGACAAAGGAGGTCACAAAAAGACCATTGAAGAGTTTTTCTCAGTTTAGAAGCAACCAATCCGAATAAATTGGTCAATATTATCTTCAGTTTAATTTGATTGAAATTATTAGATTTTTTATTGTCTGTTGGCATTTTCTTTAAATTATGAGTCTAAATTGCACACATATTACCATGCTTTTGTAACTCTATATCCAAATGGTTTACGAATCTCCATTTGCCTAACTTTCTATTAAATAGCTATTTTATTCAATGTCGGTGGGATTACAACTGATGACATTTTGAAATCCATCAATGACTTGCCGATTAAAAATATTACTCAAAATAAATACCAATCTTAATAATTTAATTGATCTATTTACTGCATTTATATACTAGTACCCATAATAGATTAGTTTAAGATAGCATAAAAACCTTCACTCTTTTTGATAGCAAGCAATTTATTGAGATTTGATAATTTAATAAAAAGGAAACATTTTTTATCTTTTGGGATTTATTGCTTTAGTATTTTGATTTCTTTCAATTTTAATATCAAATCGACTGATATGATTACTAATTTTCTATCTAACAAACCTAAGTACACACATTTTTACTCACGAGACATAGGCAGGATTTTGATTTTTAATATTTATTGATTTCTACTTTTCGCAGCAGAAACAATAAGACATGTTTCTTCTTTCTTGAAACAACAGTCTAGATCATGAAATTCATTCTAACAATTGTTATCTACATTTTTGAAGGGATGATCAAGGAAAGATGTTTGATGAGGTTAAACCCATATCGATAATTTTTATCGAGAACTGCGGTCATTTGTTGAAAATGTTTAAGTAAGTACTGCTATTTAATTAATTCTAATCTTTTACTATATTCTTCCTCATATCTTTAATATTTCCTACTGATCATCATTGATAGTTTTTAGATTGCTTATAATATTACACTTCCTAATTTAAAAGCATCTCGCAAATAAATTTGATAATTTGATAAGAGAAGATGAATTTTAAATATTTTATAATACTTTATATATCATTTACAATCATTCTATAACTCTATGAGCTCAAACAAAAAATATTCCTGTTCATTGATGATTTTGTTTATATATATACTCATTTTGTAGTATAACTCCTTTGAATCTTAGTTATTCAAAATACTCTAATTATTTATCTCCTTTTAATCTTAGTTATTCAAAATACTCTAATACTATAATTCCTTTTAATCTTAGCTATTGAAAATACTCTGATAATCATATTCGTCGAATTAACATCGGGTACCGGAATATGCTTTGTTTGCCATCTAAACTGCTTCGAAAATTAACTAAATTTTTTAAGATACTTTTCTGACTAGACTTTTATACTATTAATAATAATAATCAGTATATGATTATTACAAATGTATTTCTTTTAATTTAATGTAAAATGATAATATTTAACTATTAATTAAGGTTTGATTTTCCTTAATTTTTTGCAAATACATCCACTCTCTTTTTGACATCCATATAAAAAATTAAAGAATCTCAAGTATTTCTCCTTTTGATAATACTTTATTACTGAAAATTCCTTTCAAAAAACTCTTTCTTCTTTCTATATCTTCTTTCATAAAGTCTATAAAAAAATAACAGTAATAATTAGCGTCAAACATAGTTTACCACCATAAATTAAAGTCACATTAAGCATATTAAAAGTATGCCTGTTTTAGTGAAACAAGGACCTTTATTTGCCAATGGCCATTAAATTATAATGACATTAACAATTCATGTAGTCGAAAAAGTGAACACGATTGATAAAACAAAACTTGGCCTCCATTCTTTTGCACTTTTTATCTATGAAGAGTCATGGCATTATAAAATGATCTATCTTCAACAGTTTTCAGCATTAACCTTGAAAAAACTAATCGATCTTCAAAAAGAAGTTGATGATCTTGAAATTTTTGAATATACAACAAACATGCCAACAGAGACTGATCAGCTGATGACTGAATTTATGTAAATATTTGCGTATTTCTTATATTAGTATCTTCAATATGAAACCAAAGTTTTTTGACTTTATGTATCAATGAAAAACAATTAATGACAATTAGGTATGAATCTTATATTCTTGTAATACCTTTATTATCTTAATCATCTATAATTTATGGCAATATGTCATTTGCATTAGTATATTTTTATTAATCTAAAATTTATTCAAGCCTTTTCTATCCCATAGCAGTAAAGTAGTTTTTAAGTAGATAAAAGATATATAAGATAAATCATTTATAATAATAAGCTTATAAAAATATAATTTAAATATATTCATCTAAAGTGTTATAAACAAATTAGCAATTATTATAATTTCCTTTTATAATCTTTTATTTTAGAGATCGAAAGGCCAAATAATTAGGGATTATCTTATTTCCTTTATTGTTTATTTTTTATTTCTTTTTAGCTTCATTCTATCAGTAACTATGATGGAGTCCAAAAATTCAAAATAAATAAAAGGAAATGCGGCAGACTAGGATAATACATCAAAACCCCAAATTGCGAACCTTTGTGAGGTGGAAAATAGCAGTTGACACTGTTCCTTGAGGAACTTGATATCAATATTAATATAATTTCCTTTTAATTTGTTTTCACTCATTAATTATGTGATTTATGTTTTAAATTTTCATGTTTTGTGGCTATTTGGCCTTAAAATGTTGATTATAATTATTGTTTGTAAAAATTACTTGTTTTTTAATTTTTTTGTATTCACTTTATTCAATGTTATTAATCCTATTTGTGCTTACTTTATAATTGGCTTTTCGTTTATGAAGAATTGACAAAAATTGAAAAGTGATATTAATGATAACTTTATAATTTTTAATTAATATCTTTTAGATAATTATGAATCATTTTAATATTTGATGATAAATATATTATGAATTGTCTTTTGCAGTCTTGTTCATTAAATACATTTGTCATTTTTAAATTTGTTTCTTTTGATCAACGAGCAGTAACTTATATTTTGTAATGTAAGTTGGTTATATTTTCTTTACAAAATTATTTTCTTACTGAATAAAAAATTATTTGATTTGAATTAAAATATTAAAATGTTTATTTGACTATTCGTGATGATTCTTTATTTATTTAAGATTCTTAATGACTTTTCTAAAGATATTTAACATCATGCAAGAGGTCTCAGCAAAGAAAGATTAGATTATTTTTCTTTCACTAATAAAAAGCAGCTCACTAAACTAGCATCTTATCAAATAATAAATATATTTTAATTATCCTGTCTTCATAAAATTTATTGAATTTGGGATGCTATTTTATTTGGATATGGAAATGTAGTTTTAATCGTTATAGATTTAAATCTCAAACAAAATATGTCTTCACAAAGCATCATTATTTTATATTTTTCTTGCCAATTTCTTCTATTTGATCTTCGAAACCTGGAATTATGAATTTGAATTATTGACCTTTGCGGATATGTTTGTCAACGTCTTCTTTTTTTCTTAAATATTAATTTTTCCTATTCACTTGGTTACCGCATAATTATGACATTTTCCTATTGTACTCATTTTTCGCAATTATTTCTTCTTGATGAAGTTATTCTCTCTCTTTCTTTTCCATCTCATTATTCAAAATATTTTTTATTATTTTTCCAGGAATTCGAATTCCTTTATTGTAATCCGAATCATTTTGATAGCTCTTAGCTTTCTTTCGGTGTAACGAAGATAATTTCTATTAGACCTATTATTTTAGCACTCCTTTTTTTACATCATCTAAACGATCGAACTGTTTTTGTTTCTTTCTGTCATCTTTCTGACATTTCCGTAGCAAATCTATAAACTCAAAATTCAATTTAAAGAGTTTTTCATTATTCATTTATAGATATGTTATTGAATCGCCTTATTCTTATTTTGTTTCTTATTTTTTTAAAATGTTTGAATCAGCCGCCTACTGAAGGAGTCTTTCATTATTCTTCTGTTTTAGGAGCTATTTCTCCATTCTGATTCTGTTTGTCAATGTACTTGGATTGCCATGTTCTAGTTTTGGCACTTTTCTTCCAACTTTTGAAGCTTAGCATTCCATCGATTCCAATGGTTCTTTTTACTCTCCTCTTTTTCCCTATTCTTTGCTTTTGTTCAGCATCCTCAAGATCTGATTACCTAAATAATAGTATTGTTATAATTTGCCTTAATCAATATAGAATTTATAGATTATAGGGACTATTATTTAGCCAAATGTTGGCTATTGTGGCAAAACAAATAATATGGATTTATTAATATTTGTCAATTCTAAAGTGTAATTACTAATCACTCACTACATGATACTAATTAGCCATCCAAATACATTAGGTTTCCCCATAGTATTGATGCCAGTGATAAATAAAATTCCCATTTTTATCAAGACTAGCAAAGGCTTCATGAGTGTCTCCAGGACCAAGAACTTTATCTTCATACAATGTTGTAAAATCATTGTCATGATATTTTTGCATCCAGCCAATTCCATATATTTGAGTATGAACTTACAAAAAATCATTTGGTTTGATATGATAATTATGAAGTCCACAATTCGCCTTCGAAGGACAGTACCATAAATTTACTTTCAGCTTGTATTTTTTACTGCGATTTTGTTCGCTTATTTAACTTTATCCTGTTACAAAATACGGATCAAATTAAACCAAACCTAATTCGAATTGTTATGATTTAAATAAAGGAGTTTCTTTTGAGTAATTAGCAATTGATCCCAGCTGATGCCAGCCTGGTTCAAGCATGACTTTTCCATAATCTAATCCCTTATCGATTTTGATCAATAATAAGGAATTGGCGTTTTATAAAGTAACATTTTAAAGAATCGCTGAAGTTCTTGGATGCAATTTTTTATTTTGATGAGCCCTTATTATTGATACACTACTTCCTAAGTTTATTACGATTGTTCTCGATTTCACTTAATAAGCTTTACAATTTTTAATCCATACTCCCTGAATGTACTTAGAAAAAGGAACTAAATGTTCCCTGCTTTATTCATGCTTTTTATTCTAGTTTTCAATGGTTTTACGATTAATTTATTGTGGTGCTTTATCCAGCATAAAATATTTTTCAACCAAGGCTTAAATATATTTATTATGCTAAATGAACAAAATGAATATGTTTTAATTTAAGATGGAGCTCAATGCATTTTTTCTTCTTTAGAGATCTTTTGATAATAATTAAAGTTTAGATTAGTTTATTGTTTTGTTAATGTTGGCAATTACTATTTATTTTATCCAAATTATGTAATTGATACATATATGATCAACGAATCATTTGAATGAAATTGTAATGGTCACGCTTGTCTTAAAGGTTTTATCTCCAGTTCAGGAAAAGAATTAACAAGCCCATTCCAAATAAGCATAGAATGGAAATGTATAAAACATCGTAAACACGTGAATTATCTTTCAGAAGAGTTTCTAAGAGCCAATCTGAACCCACAACTCGCTCGACAATCAGCTGACTATTAGGGATGATTGGAGTCCAGGCCTCATTTTGCCCATATCCAGGATAACCGATGGTCAGATCCTCTATGTAGTTATTGGTTCTGCCAAGTCCACTGGTAACAAAGGGTTGTTGTAAAGAGCCATAGTTCCATTGAAACTTTTGATTAAGAACGCTAATAGTCTTATCACCATCGAGATTAGTTACTCTCCATTCAATAGTAATTCCCATTGCAGCAGAGATATCAGTGCTACTTAAGTCTGAGGAAGAGGAAGGCAGAAGCGGCAATATTTTGATAAAAAGAGTATCCTCAATGATGTTATTGACGATAGATGTTCGGACATAAGCTTGACTCATGTCCTATTTTGTTGCTGAGCTTATAATAATAATATCCAATTTGCCATTTTCAGTGAAATCGATTGGCACTGCCTGCAGAGGATTACCAATATTTTATATCTCATTGATATTTGCTGTGCTAAATGGAAAGAATCCACTATTACTATTTTAGAGGATGGAGACAGTTCGAAACTAATTCAACGAAAAAATAGCCAAAATATCCGGAAAACCATCAAAGTTGAAGTCACCAAATATAGGATTACTGTCAGCAAGGAGATTATATCCACCAGGTAAAGTAGCAAGATTCATGCTTAAAAAATTGAAAGAAGGAGACGAAAATGTGGTGCAAATGTCCTGAGGAGTGTTGACGTTATATGATATATAGGGAACAAAGCTGTTATTTTCATAAGATACGAGGAAAATGTCTACGGCTCCGCTAGCATCAACGTCTGAAAATGTCAGCCAAGTTATGTTCTTAGAAGTGGCTATGCTAGACTGACTATACTTATTATCAGAGCCCTTGTAGTAGAGTTAGACCACTGAGTTGGCTCCATTTGCTTGGGAAACAATGAGAAGATCTGAACTGCAATCACCATTGAGATCAATTTGAGAGGCAAAATGTTTGGAGACTACGTTATAAGAGCTACTGCCTCCTGAATTAATGAAATTAGTCCATGGAGATGAAGTTCTGAGTATATATTGATTTACAATCCTTGTTTATTAGAAGTATAGCTTACAATTGCTCGTTGCGTTCCGTTAAAAGTAAATATGCTTACAGTGCCATCACCCTGTATGTCCAAAAGAAAAGGAACTGCAGTCATTCCTGTCATAACTCCAAAATCAATATTCTGTATTTGATATTGACACTTTGCTCCTCCACATACAACATCATATATTTAACTGGAAAAGGTGCTGTTAGTTATTAAGTAGGTGACTACTAATTCATTAATTCCATCTTCATCTACATCACCTAAATAAAGAGAATATTACCTATCATAATTTATGCTATTGAACTAAAATTCGTACGATTTAAAGTGAATGAATCGGCAGAGAAGGTAGATGATGAGTCTGACCAGTAGTAGACCTGAATTGTCGCCATGCTACGATTGTTGATTGCGAGGTAATCTGTACTAACCATAAGATATAACTTACTATTTATCGCCATTGAGATCACCGAAACCAAGAATTTCTCCAGTGTTGGGAATTCCTGTGTCGACCATGTAGAACCCTGAAGGCTGAGAGGTGTGAAAGAGGGCGGGTTTGAAATCTGATACTGTTAATGATAGCCCTAACGAAAGAAGAGTGATGGAAACTATAATTTTTAAACGCTGCATTGTAGTGGTAAAGTTTATAATATAAAATGGACTCATCGAAATTAGTTATTATGGCATTAATACATTTTGTATAAAATTTGACTTCTTAAATAGAAGATTGAAAGGTCAACAAAGGAGTGTTCACAACATTATAGAAAATATATAGTATTTCAATTATTTAATGCACTAATTTATGGATATTCATCATCTGCGAGGTGGAGGAGGTGGTCCTCGCTTGGCAACAGGAGGAGGAGCAAAATTCTTCCTTACTGGTGGCTCTTCTTAAGCTGCCTCAGGCTCTTCATATCGCTTTAATTATTGATTTCTTATCGGAGGCGGAGGAGGATTTTGCCTCTATTTAATTTCTTCATTTCTCATTGGTGGTGGTAGTCGTTTTGGTGGCTCTTCCCTCACTGGTACCTCCTCAATCTGTGAAGATTTTTTTGGAGGAGTGGGAGGTGGAGGAGGCATTTTTCTTTTCGGAGGCTGTGGGGGTGGCTGATGGTAAATCACTTGTTCAACTACTTCTTCTTATTCTTAAACGACTTATTTTTTTGCATGGGATGAAGGTGGAGGAGGAGGACTCTGTTTTTGAGGTATCTGGGGAGGAGGGGGAGGCATCTTTTTTTCAGCTGGAGGAGGCGGAGGTGGTAAATTCTTGCCTGGTCCTTTTACTGGAGGATGACCTTTTATATTTGGCTCTTCCTCAAATGACTGATTATGGGTGATTTGTGGAGGTGGTGGAGGAGGAGGATTTTTTTTAATAGGTAGCTGAGGTTGATGACTTTTCGGAGGTGGGGGTTGTGGAACTTATCTTTCAGGCTCTTGCTCTTCTTAAACATGATGATGCTTTTTTTGTAAAGAAGCAGCAGGGGGAGGTGGAGGGGTATTCAGATTTTTTTTTGGAGGAAGAGAATTGTTAGATGGATGCTTGGGAGCATTTCCTCCTTCTTAATAAGGAGAAAATCCTACTTCATTATCTTCTTATTTCCTTTTAGCAAGAGGGGGAGGACTTATGGTTTTTGGTTGTTTAGTCTCTTCTTCCTTTGGAGGGAAAATATTTTTTTTCTTCGGTGCAGTTTGGCCATGTTATGGTTGAGATTTGACATTTTTCTTTTCTATTTTTTTAGGCTGCTGCATGACTGGCAATTGTATTGGTTTATAGCTAATACTAGTTTTATACTGATCTAGCTCCTTGGTGGAATGAATCAAATAGTCGATGTATCGCATGTAGTTCTGGGGAAGATATTTCACGAAAATGGTATGGGCTAATGTTTTTTGCTGTTATTATATAGCGATAAAGGCGAGTTCTTTCACTATTCTATAAAAATAGTGAGCATCGGATATTTCAACGGTGAGGTTTTAGTAAATAGAAAGAAGTCTCCGAGCATACTCTATGACTGCTAACTTACGGTTGAGAGTACCAGAACGGAATTTGTTAAGGTTTTCATAATAAATTGTAGCAATTTGACTAAAATCTTCGGCTAAGATATAGCAGATTATGGGTGAGTAGCTCTCGGGAATGATCTCATTAACCTTTTCCAACTCACCGTCATCGGTTTCATTTCTCAATCGTTCGGCAAGTACACCAAGCAATTATGGCCTTTTATCTCTGGAAGCTAGAGAGTAGATCAAAGCAATACACTCCTTCCACTTGTTGAGATCATACTTTTTAACCAATTCGAAAGCGTCTTTAATAGCGATATGCTTCAATACGTTGGTAATAAAATTGTCTGTAGTCTCAGTGAAGAAGGTTTTCAAAGTATTCTTGAACAGGTTCTGATCCACGCTGTATGCAATGATTAGGGCTTCTGCTGTGCGCCCACACTTGAGAGCAGCATCAATAGCGCCTTAATAATTTCCAATTAAAATATTTTGTTTCACAAGTCCCTCTTTGCCTATATCCCAATTGAAATTTCTAGGAACCATATCATACTGGACATTTTAGCTATTGTCCTCCTCTTCTGTTTTATTGGCCTGCTCAGCCTGCTTTGATCCGATTCCTTCAAAGAAAGCCAAGGCATCCTGCCCCTGTATCTGTGTATAAGCCTTTTGTTTAGGTTTAGAGCTCTTTTTTTATTTTTGCCCTCCAATGGCAAACTATCTCTTTTTGCCTGTGTATTTTTCGACCTCATGAACAATTTTGCTTTTACTAAAGCCAAGATAATCGTATATCTCGTTGTCATTTTATCCACCAGCTTTAGCTTTGAGAATGCTTGCAATTTCGGACTAATTTTAGCTTTCATCAAATTTTCCCTCGATCACATTTTTAATAATTTGAAGTTGAACTTTAATTTCCGATGACTAATCACTTAAGGGTACTCTATTCTAATGAAGAACACTCCCCCTTTGTTCAGAGTATGTGAGAACTGCATCATTACCCAAAAAAGTGGATCCCACTGGAATTTTGTACCATTTAGGAACATAACTGAAGAGATTTGTATCATTTAAGGTGTACACTGAAGTTTTTTAATCAGTGCTTACAGAATAGATCGAAGGCAACTTTTTGGACCACTTTACGTCAAAAGCAGGAGCTGATAGAACAGTTTCGCTGAGAGGTTCTTCCTCTTGAGTGTAGTTCCAGCACACGACCTTATTATCTCTGCTTGCTGCAAGAATTAACTCTTGGTCAGTTTCACACCAATCCATACTGTTGATGCCCTTGGTATGACGTTTGTCAATCACGATTACAGGTCCTTTTTGGTTACGTAAGTCCCAAATTTGCAATACATTTTGCTTTTCATCATCGAGAGTGACTGCGATTTGAGTGGAAATGCTTTTACTCCAGCAAATTACAACATTTCTATTTGAAGAAGAGGCTACTCCACTATCTTTGAATTGGAAAATCGAGTTATTGGCTTTAACATCCCACAGCGCTACTAATCCATTTTCACTCGCCGAGGCTAGGATGTTAGCAACTTCTTTGTTCCAAGACACAGAAGTAACATAAGATCCTTCATGAGGATTTTTCTTGCCAGGTTTAAATGGCTCGGGATCGCTGATGTCTCTGCCAACATCAAGAATAAGCAAATCAGTCGACCCAAAGGCGAGAAAATTGTTTTTAAGACTATTCCACTATGCACACATTACCGGAAAATTGTTACCATCATCAGTGTTTTCCTATTCGTATAGAAGGCACGTCTGATTTTCGATATTTTCCAGTGAGGGAGTTTCTCGAGAATTATACGTGGCGATCATATCATCAGGATTCCAAAGTTTAAAAGAACCGTTTTCCATACCTGTGAAAATGATCCCATGTTGGAAAGTGTCTAACTGAGATTATGAGTACTTTATTTTTATCCAAAGTTGTCCCAAGCAAGACATCGAAAGGCTTAATTGGTATATCCACTACCAATGACATTTATCTTTTTTGAGCGCTCTTGAAGATCAAGAGACAAAATATCAATAAAGAAAAGGCCTTACTCCTACTGTAGTGAAGCTGAGGCTAGCAGTTAGCTGTGAGCCTTGGAATTGGACCAGGCAATGAGTCCCTGCTTGTCGTATTATTTGATCTCCATACGTAATGATATTTAATATCTAATATAGCTCAATATGCATAAGAACCTTTTAAAAGTTCAAACCTTATAAAACACACTTCTCATCTATTATAATTTAATTTGATCATAACAAAGGATAATTTATTGAAAGCTACTTGAAATCCATTTTTAATTTTTAAATTATAAATTCTAAATAAGTTATTTTAAAAGTAAGCAAAAGGCATGAACATTTTCAAACATTAAAATAATAATTAAATGGAAAATTCACGTAACTCGCATAAACAAAGCAAAAAAAAAGAACAAGCCACAAAAATTACCCTTGAAGTCCTATCTAAATCTGATGAAGAAAGTGTTGGCCTTGAAATTCTAAAAAAATTGGCTCTTCTTTCCTATGATTATGATGAAAACATAACACTCTTCCATTTGTTGACAGCTAAAATAGCATAGTTTTAATATGAGTCCAAACCAATAAAAAAAACTTTAAAGGCTTTAACAATCATAAGTTTTCTATTGCGAAATGGTCATAATGAGTTTGGTAAAGAATTAAAAAAATAAATAAACATTTTAGAGCCATTCAATAAAATTGATTCCCACTATTTCGAGAAAACACATCCAATGAACACAAAGAAACTGGAGTATTTACTATAACTTATCAAGCATAGGGCTAGATACATATTGATGTTGCTCAATAATGAATAAATGCTTGCTAAGGAGAGAAAAGAATCCTAAATAGCCAGATATAAAGCTAATGAAATGCAAGAATAAGGAACTGCTATGGAATTGAGAATGGAATCAGGATCAGATAAGAATTATACCCTCAAGCTTCATACCAAAAAAAGTGAGGATGTAGCAGAAATAGAGACTCAAAACGATCATAATACCAATGAAAACACAAAACCAGAGGGATTTATCTTGAAAAAATCTGCAACTTTCCAAGATGAAATTTGAAGCTATTTGATCCATCGAAACATATCTTGAATAATGTACGATCTTAATCATTCCTTTAATTTTAATTTTATCAAAGTATAAAAAAGTAGCAATAGATATTAAAGGTTCACCACATTTTTACAAATAGGCAAAATTTACAAATTAATAAGGAGATGAGGATATATATTTGAGTAATTTATAAATGAAGGAACGAAAATAAAAGTTAAAATGAATTGAAGTCACCATATTTGAATCATTAGTTAAATTATACAGTTGCATTATCGCTATTGTGCAACTAACTGAGCGATAAAACTATATTAATTGTATTTTATTTAATAATTAATTCATGTTTTACTACACGAACTTTATCGCTGAGACCAACAATTGGTGGCTACGAAGAGTCAGACCAATATGGATAGGAGCTGTCGCCATCTGGGCCTACTGGCTTTTCCATCGTTACTACTTTTTCGGAAAATGGGTTACCAAAAATCAACGCGCTGTCTCTGATGATGAAAACAAACGCAGAGCTGCTCATAACAAGTCTGACTTTGGCTTTGGACATTATTATACACCGACTCTTGAACGCAGTCGCAAGAAACTTATTTTGGAGACACTTGGAGTTAATTATGATCGATCAGTGCTCTTTGAAGATCGAATGTTTGATCTAGGCACCTTTGAGGAATTACAAGCTAAAATCGATAGCGAAAATGATTATTGAACAGCAATCACATATGGATTGAAAAATACACCTGCCAATATAATAATTTTTGATTTGGCATTCGAGCATATTGATGCTTATGAATAGACAATTTCATTATCTTTTGACAGAAATCTTGGATATGGGAAAGATTATTGAGCAAAATAAAATGATAACACAATAACAGGAAATAAAATATGATGTTCAACTCAACTAAGAGAACTTAGCACTATCATGATTATATTTGAGTGAAACTGAAGTTTTGATGCCAGTTTGATAGATCTGTCCGATCTTGTTGCTGACTGGAGTCGAGGGAACATATGAAGAATAGTTGAAGTCCCTACTCTTGTTAAATAGTACAAGGGGAGATTTTTTAATTCTAGATCCTCTTGCAATGTTGATGACTGGCGATTATATTTGCTTTCTGGAGATAGTTAGACGTGAATATTTTTTCTCAATATTAGCACAGTAGTTGCGATATTAGTTTAGCTTATCTTTTTTTAGATTTAAATTTTCATCCTATCGACTATAAACTCTTTTGATAAGAGCATTAATTTGAGTGGAGGAAAAACTATTTTTGAGCACATTATTTTCACTTAACTTTGAACATTTGGATATTTTAGATTTATCTTTGCCATGAGTCATTTCATTCATAATCTAAGATTTTCTATTGTTGTGAGTCAAAATCTATGAGTCTTGACGCATTAGGTTGTTTTTTAGATTGTTAATCTTAAAAGTATTCACATTTTCTTCCTCTTTTTGATACCGATTTTTAATTTTACTAATTGACAATTACCTTTTGAATGAATCAAAGGAAGTACTTGATTTTATTCGCATCATTTCTGTTTCTATTTTGATTAGCTCAGTTACTGTTTTTTCATCTTGATATCACAAGTAAGTACGTATTTGCTATAAATTATTAATCTGTAGTGCTTTCTCTTATAGCTGCTCGTTGAGCACCCGAATTTTATCTTCAAGTTTGCTTATCTACGAGGATTTGTTGGGAATATTTATAAGCTGGGAGCAGAGTTATTAATTTTCCTTTTAAAGCTCACGAATTCGACTATTAGCCTTTATGAGAAGGTCAAAAGATGAGCAATCGTTTTAACTGAGCAGAATAGGCAAAGAAGGATTCTCTTAACTGATGATCTACATGGAAACAGCTCTTCTTTCCATCGTTTTATTAATTACTAACGTTTAAATACACTACATGAGACAAACCTTCGAGGGATCAACATAAATATCGATGATATTTCGAGAAAAGGAAATTAAACTTAGAAGAGAAGAGAATAAATGACATTTAAAAATATGAAATATTTCATGATATTCGAATAAAAATACATTAAAACATTATCATGTCTTTTGCATTAGTTTCTTGAGTTTCATCTCCACAAGCGAATCAAGTTTAAACTTTTTTTTCAGATCTTAACTCTCCAATTGAAACTCACTGTTACTCATGTTTATACTCTTTTACATCTCAGAAACTGGTTTATTTTTTTAACTATCATTTTTCTTGGTAGTCGTCATCGATAGCTCGAGGTTTTAGTAGACCTGTACATTAGGAGTGAAAACAAGACCACTTTCTCCACGGTTTATCCATGGCGCCTATGGTTTACTTTCAGATTTAGCAATGCTAAATTATTAGAAAAAAGATTCATCGAATTCTGGCATCAGCTCAGGAGGTTAAACGAAAGGATAGGAAAAGGCCATAGATAAATGGATATCCTTTCCTGGAAGTTCAATCTTGGGCCAAAACTTGCTAATTCGATGATTTTGCTCAAAAGTATCAAGTTAAAAATTCCTTCCCTCCTGTTTAGAAATGAGGTCGTCAATGAGATTCATGTACACACTCCAATTTTTTCCTTTCTCACTACTTTTCTAAAACTAGATGAGCATTTCACGAGCACCTTCGTAATCCTAAATGAAAATATTGATACTTTTAGGCATAAATAACAAATAGATAGATTGAACTTGATCTCTACTTCGCTCCATTAATCTTCAAATTAGTCAGAATCTTCTATGAAATGTTTTTCCATTTATTTTGTCTTCTCTTGATTGAACAACTCTAATGTTCTCATCAACTCTGAGATGGATTCCTGGTAATTTGCCATAATAAGATAAATGCTGGCTTTAATTTGATGCATGTCTCTTAACTTAAAAATTTTACATTATTCCTCGTTTTTCTTTGCAATTAAAGAATTTAATATTTCAATGAAGGAGAGCAACTGCTGTTTGGAAGTTTATTGTTTTATCTGACGGCAAATTTAAATGATTTCAACATCGCTATTGTACTAAAAATTAAATGAGCATTGACTGTATTATTTGAAAAGTTTAATAGCAGTTTCATCCTCACCGAGAAGGAAGTGGCATTTGGCCTTCGTTAGAATTAAATCGTAGTCGTTCTATTGATCAGTACCGTGACTAAAGGCTGATAGACAGTCTTCATATGCACAATTTTGAAAGAGTAGGTAGCCTGCATATTTATGAATCTGCTGATCATCTGGAGCGAGGGTGATATATCTCTGCAGATCTAAAAAAGCTTCATTCGAATTTCCTTCTATTTGTAAGCATTTTGCTCTTTATAGATAAGGTTTGCCATATTTTTCATCGAGATTAATAGCTACTGTGAGATCCTGAACTGCTTGACTAAAATTTCCAAATATAGCAAAAATAAGTCCTCTAAGATAGAAGTATTTGGGAATATTGTCCTAGCTCTTTTAAATAGCTTTATCTACGTCTGCAACGGCTTTGTTGAAGTCGTTTTTGTAGAGGTAAAGAATAGAACGAAAATAGAAAAAAGTGGATATATGGTTATTGGATAGTTGTGGTAGATGGCTGATACCTATCGTTAAATTTTAAATAGCTTCTTCTAGATAATCTTTCTTAACTGCCGGATCACTTTAAAGTTAAAATCGATTATTGATGATGTCAAAAGTCAGATAAAGATATGGCTCAGGCTTATTTGGGATGAGCTTTATCGCTTCTTCAATGGAGGCTCGACAATCTTTAGTATAATTTTTATAAGCAAACATGATATACTTATTATAGTTTTTGGAAAGGTTATTGTCCGCAATTTCAAATTCGCTGCATAGGTCCTCATAGAGTTTGTATTCATTCTCAGCATTTTCAGTTTTACCTTCACATAATTCCCCAAATGCTTTATAAAGATGAATAAGAGGTTTTAGGAATTTATATCGTTCCTTTGTCATTTTATTATTGATATCCTGATACTTTTGAGCAAAGGTAGGAAGAGTCAACAGAGATTGAAAGGTGTTAAGTCCATCTCTATATTTTTTTTTCATCAGGAAGAGACTGGCTTAAAGGAAAAGTCTCCATTAATTTAGTATTTCAACATCAATCTCGATGTTATCAGCACGAGTAAGGATATGATAAGCCTAGTAGAAATCTTTCTCTTCAATTTTAATTTTAATCATCATTTCCACAGATAATGTTACATTTTCTTTATTGTTGTCGGCTTTTAGGGCCTCCTCAAAACAAAGTAAGGCTTCTACTATTTTATTTAGTTTGTAATATATGAGACCCTTATAATAATGAGCAGTTGATGATTGTCTGTCTTAGAATTGTGAGGTAGCCTATAGATCCTTCAGAGCTTATTGATATCTTCCCTGTTAATAGTATACTATTCCTCTCTTTTAATAGCAGCTGTATCCTAAATCGCTACCAATTCCAGCTGTAAAAGTGTCAATAGCTTCATCAAAGTGACCAAGTTCCTTTTCACAACTCCCTTTGCCAACATAAGCAAAGCCTTTTGACTTGTTAATTTTAATAGCTTCTGTAAAATCTTTTAGAGCGTAGTAATAACTTTATTTTTTAAGATGAAGTTTTCCCCGATAAACCAAACAATCATAGTATTCTGGATAGAGTTCTAACCCTTTATTAAGCTATATAATTTGATATTTACTATTTAAATTGCCTTATCATACTTTTGTAATCGCTTATATGCCAGTGCTATGACTAAGTACAAACTTTTCTTATACTCTGCATCCATATTGAGAGTGGTGATAAGTTCCTCTATTCCTAGATTGAATTCATTACTATTAATCAAGCTCATACCTAATAGATAATGAGCTTAAATGGAGCTACGGTATAGACGTACATATTTCCTGAGCAACTAGATAGATTTGCTGTAATTATTGTTTTTGTAAAATTCCTTCGCTTACTATAACAAAAAATTCTTCTAATCTGGTGCAACACTCACTTTTCGCTTGTGTAAACTTGCTTATATGGTTGGATCATAGTGCTGTGACAGGGAAGAACGAGGCTGTCTATAAAAATATCTGGGTGAATTTTGTTTTAGCAGCTGCCCTGATTTTATTTTATGTGTCGAACGATTGAGTGCTGATGTCTTACCTTGCATTTCTTTTTCTTGTTTATTGTTTGATATTCTGATGTATGGACTTTTGCTGCTTTGACGCACATTGTCTTTTTCTTCCTCATCATAGCGATGAGGACCTGCCTGCTTGCGATAATGATTGCTGGCTCGTTTGTAGTAAGGCTTTGTAGACTGGTTCGGCTGATAGAGAGTTGAGAGCCCATTTTTCGGCTGAGCAAGGCTGATATCGATACTTTTGCGCGTGAGATTTTTAAGTGTCTCGTAGTCATGTTTGCGATTCGCAGACTCGTTGAGAGCTGTTCTGTTTTTGTTTCTGGTGGCTACGTATATATTAGCTGTTTCTTGGATAAGTTGAGCTTTCTTAAGTTTCGTATTGTTAAAGCTGTTCATGATCAGTTCCAATTTTGTTAATTTGCAATAAATAATGAATCAATTGCAGCCAACGACACAATTATTGATTAAAATAGGATTTCTACTTATCTTGATGTACTCATAAATTTAAGATGACTGCTTAACATATTTCATCTTTCTCCCTATTTTTGACAAAAATTCGAGTTTTTTCAAGTTAATAGGACGTAATTTTTAAAAGCTAAAAGTTATAAAGATAGTGAAAGCTTTTTGCGCAATTTTTTAATTATCAATAATTAAGAAAATATAATTATCTCAATAGTTAATGATATCAATTTTGCTTCCTCCATAAAATAGTTCGAAATAAGGCAGTAGCTGTTTGCTTCTATCCATCCCATTTAAATCTGCCTCAGCAAGAACTTAATCATTACGAATAAATTTAATTTTTCTAAAGTCATTGTCTACCATAATAGTAATTACATCCAGATTTTGGAGCTGTTTGCCAATAAAAATACCATTACCTTTGTCATTAAGCGAACCATTTCCACCAAAATAATTAATGCTATTTTGACTCATGTAGGAAGACTGCTCAAGTTCATTACTGGTATTCACAATGCCAAAATGGAGATAGCCATGAGGAACTGATATCAGTTTGAGTCTAAAATAGCATTTTCCTGCTTCAGGCAGAGCTTCTCCTATCAACTGGTATTTTTTATCTACTGCTATCTTGGTAACAGTTAAGCAATCGAGGTTCTTATATTCCATCTTGAACTTATCTGCATATAAATAATTATACTGTTGTAAGGACTGTTTGTGAAGCTGATTTTTATCTGTTTGGGAGGAATGTAATTTTAAAGAGTTCTCTCAATGTCTCTGATTTTCTTTTTAAAAAGATTGATATCATCAAAACCCATCTTTTCTTTTTCAGGCTCGTCTCCTGTTAAAGTTATAGAGGAGTGGCGCCGGCGAAGAGGATTCATAGACTCCTCGACCATACCTTGTAAGTTGCCTGAATTACGGATGAAGGGAATTGGCTTGTCAGTTTATTCTATCTCTCCCTCAATATCTTTTTTCTTGAATGCATCATCTACATGAAAGTAAAACTACGTGAGCTATTTTAGAATATTCTATACTTTTCCTTGGACATTGTTTTTTCCATTTACTACCTTGAAACAAGTTGAAGAGATGGAATGTTATTAATAGTTTATTTTAATAATTGAATTTAATTGCAGACCTCTTCTATACTGGTTTCAAACATTTTTTTGACCTCTTTCTTCTCATTGCTCATCTTAAGCATCTTCTCTTCATTGTTTGATATCTTGGAGATAAGAAATTCTTGCTTCTTTTAGAAAGCATTCAGTTTATTCTTAAACTCATTCAGATTAATGCTTTCTTTAATGTATTGTAATTATTGCTCAAACAGTATCATTTTTTGGCTTATATCATCGCATTTGCTGATTAGATTGATTGCATCTTCTTTCATTCTTTTTGGTGAAACCTCAGCCACTGGAAAGTGGACAAGTTACTCAGTTTTAAGAAGAGTTGGGATGTTAATTAATTTTTGTTCTGAATTTGGCAGGTGTTCTTGAATAAAAAGCTGAACCTGTGCCTCCTTAATGATATCTATTCCTGAAATATTTTGCCTAATTTTCAATATCAAGGTGTTATCTTTTACCATAATATTGTACTCATTGTTTTGTGTTTCAGACGATGCACTCTGAAAAAACTAATATATATTTTCCAGATTATTGAAACTAAATTTAAGATGATCTGATAAATTATTTTGATAAATGATGGTTTCTAGTGTGAGATTGCGCTGAGTTCTTATCAGGATAGTAAGTTTGTCTTATTAGAAAGTTATATTAAATTGGTTTCCTTCCCGTTGAAAGATAAGAGACTTATACGATCTTTACATAGAGAATGTTATAAAAAAGGATTCTAAACAATATATTAAGATGGGAGAATATATATGGAATTAATATAGGGCAAAAAATTTTAATAGTTGTTGAGAAAATATCATTAGAAGCAGTCAATACAACGCACTATATACTATAAATCCTTCAATTATTTTTACCTTATTCAAGCATTGAACATGAAAAAGCATCTCTTTTTTAATTTTGTATCTCTGTTTTCAGATTTAAAATTTGTTTATTTTACTCTTACTATTCCTTTTTAAGAGGCTCTAGAGAACATTGATTTGTTTCATTGCTTTCAAATTGTTTAAAAGCCATTTGGTCTTTCTTCTTTTGATAAAGATGCTCACTGATCTCCTGTAATATCCTCTCTCCAATGATAACCACTTGCCGGATGTCCAATTAAAGGGTCCTAGACCAAGACTTTAATTGATTGATTTTTTGATGGTAGTAGGCATTGTCCTCGTGCAATCCTTTAAATAAATTGCACTGTAGTTCTTTAACCGTTTCACTAAGGACCTCCCATCTGTAATACGCCTCTTCTGCTTCAAAGATCACTTTATCAAGCTTGCAAATCTGCTTTCTCATCTTACTGGTTGCAAATTCTACCGGTTGCACTCCCTTCGCCAATCCTCCTCGAATCTCACACAAACTAGTAAATATGTCTTCTAGTAGCTATTGCTGCTCACTATTGATGATAATTATTTTCTTGATTTCTTGAAAGTTACTAGCAAAAGACTTAAATCTAGAATAAACTGCCATCAATTCACTATGCTCAGTTTTCACTTAGTGGATCTCTTTTCTGGTAAAAATACTATTAAGATATCGCCTGGAGTACACTGCTGCATCAGATAAGACTTTGTCATAGCGTTCGATATTGGGAAAGTACACCTCCTGATGAAATAAAAATTCATAAAGCTTTGAGTCGTGATTACAATGTCCATTTTTGGCTAAATCATTGAGATATTAGCTGATTTCAATAATAGCCTGTTAGGGAGACTCCTTGCGCTTAAAGATATTATTCAGGTCCAGCACAGGGATAATGAAACCGCCATACTTATCGTTGATATCTTGAGCTAGATACTCAACTTGCAGTACCTTGCGAACAGTCACCTCAATACATTATCCATTTTTTAGGTCAAAAGTGTTAATCACAAGTAACTGCTCCTTATTGGCATTCTCTTTGCTCAGCTTAACTTAAATACGGACCCTGTCAAGAAGAGTCTTCTTTTACTCACGCAAAAGGTTCTTATAGTTGTCATTCACTTTCATTATTTTATAATATCATGGAATCAGAATTTATTAAAGCACTACTAATTAAGTTTTTAATTTATTTCTATTGATGAGATACAAATCATTCTGAGTCAATGTGTTCATCGTTAATAAAAGATGGCTGACCAGTGGTTGCAAGAAGACGCTGCCAGTTTTCATCTGAGGGTTTCAGACAATATTTTTGGTTGCTGAGGGTCTGGTCAATAGGCACCATCGCTACTCTGTTTTTGAGATGGCCAATTGCAAAGTTAGTGTACCCACACATTAACCCCTGAATACTGCAAAGAGCAATTTGACTATATAAAAGCAGAATTACCAACAAAGTTTGGTATCAAATGCATTGGCTGGAACGGTCCTGACTGCATTCATAGTATCGAAAGAGAATATACTCGGATTATCCACCTTGTTTGCTTAAAGTTATTTTTAAATTTATGTCCTAAAGAACACATCAAAAGCAGGTTCCTATCTGCCATCTTTTTTTTTGAAAATATTTTCGTGCTATTCTTTTGATATATCACGGGCAGCAAAGGCAGCTCCTTATGAGTAAACAATTATGCAATGACCTTTTAATTTTACTCGGTCACTGATGTATCGTAATAAACCACGTTATCCATAAAGATCGTACTAAAATTCAGGCACTAAGCAAATATTAACATTTCTAGCAGATAGACTCGCATCCATCGCCAAAAAACCAGAAAATCTGCCTGGAATTTTAAGAGTAACTTTATTAGCGAATTTGTACCGACAGAATTATAATTGGATTTGCACAGAGCATAGGCTTCTTCCAAAAATCGTTGAGATTCCTCGATGGCAGACTCAAAACCGAAACAACTGTCAAAAACAGCAATATCCTTATTAATAGCCTTTAAAATAACTGAGAATGCTATGTTGAGCCTGCGTTTCTTGATTTCTTTGTAGAGTTATGCTGCATTTTTTAAGGTATCGTTTCCTCCAACAATGTAAAGGTGGTTTATTCTTCTCTGTTCGAGGCTATCTACAATTTTATCAGCATAGAAAGCTGCGGTTGAAACACCAATGAAACTTCCACCTCTGTGGTGAATAGTTTCAACCAAATCTGAGTTTAAATCGATTATGTCTTTATCATAGAAGCCTTTGCAGCCGAACCGAATTCCTGTCACAGAATCAATTTTGTAGATATCCTTCAGCAGTACGACTAATTATCTAACGATATTATTGATGCCAGGCGCCACTTTTCCAAAAATAACAATATCAGCTCGTACATCCTTAACATTGAAATACTGAGTAGCTCGAGGACCTCCTCGCATAAACTTCTTCTCAGTCTCAATAGACTGACCTGCCCGAAATACACAATTTTGAATGACAAATTCTCCTGGTTTAACGAGGGAAGCAGGCATTAAAAATGGCTGGCTTTTTTCTCTCTTAATTTAGTGGGCTACTAAAGGGCAGGGGTAAGTTCTAACATCATATAACTGCAAATCCACAATAAGATTGTTCACTTTTTGAAAAGGACACATTAACTTAGTCATCATTTAAAGCTATTTAAGGAGACTGTCCTAATCAGAAATATCCAAAAGCTTCATAGAACCCCATAGATCGTTGGCAGTTGTGGGTTCATCAATGATTGATACCATAGACTCCAAGTTCATTATGGAAGGTAGTGGCGGCAGAATTTCATCATCATCATCCTACTACTAATAAAACTGAACCTTTTTAATAACTTTTTGGTGTAGTAGCTTGGTCTGGATGAGATGATTGAGTGCAATCGATAAGGCAGCGATTCCAGCAACTTTGCCTACATCCCATAGAGAAATGGATTTTAAATCGCTCATAAATCCGAAAATATTATGTGTATGATAATTTAAAAAATGATCTGATTTAGAATATTCGGTTTAAAATTAAATCAATAAATGAATTCATGAAAAAATGATTTAATATACAAACCTCTTTTTGATAAATTCATCGCCTTTGTTGATGCTTCATCTTCAAAATAAGATAATCACCCTTCAAAGGTTAAACTTTTAAGTTGCATCTGAAAATCGCCATTAAAAATACAATAACAAATTAAAAAAAATATTGTCTAAATCAGTTAGGCTGTTTTTTCTTGGGAAGAGTTATTACACTAAGGAAATGTTTTCGCTTTCTGGATAAATTGTTGGTAATTCCGCTTTATGCGACATCCTCACGCTCTTTTCTAGAGCCTAGAATACTAAAATTTAATTCGTTTACTAAAGTCTTTAAAGGTATTTTCTCCTCGGGCTCGCTGACAAATTATCTCTTTCTATTTTTAAAAAGTTCAGTATTATTAATAGCTTAAGCCTTCATTTTTCCTTAATATTCTGGGTTGATTGAATTGGTTGATTTTTTTCTCAAGTGCTAATTTTAATTGTTCCCTTGAGATAATTAATAAACGGATGAAAAATGTCTTTATTGTTGAGATTGCCTCATATAGGCATTTTTGCTGAGTTGAGCTGCACTATTACTTCTTTCTCCATTTGAAAATGCTTTTGTTGCAGATAAATCCTTAAATGTTCTACTGTACCTGTTTTCCTTTGCTTTTTATTGACTATCTCTCAATTCATGATGGGATAACTATTTATTATAAAATGTATGACTCATGGCTTAATTCTTTCTTGGTTGATAAAGCACTGCATTAGCCCTTTCAAATGCACTTTCCCTTAGCATATTTTTTTATTTAGTGCATTTGGACTGACTAATTGAAGGCTGACCTCCTAAAAGTCTTTTTCTAAGAAGTTAATTTTCAGCTTTGAGAGTATTTACTTTTCCCTATAATTTTCCCTGTGTATAGTCCTTAATTATAAGTTGTGACTCAAGATCTATTAATTTTTTAAAACGACTCATGTTGCTCTAAAGTTCTGTCTGATAATAAGATATTGGCAATTGATGCGTACGCCTCATGACAATATATTTTAATAATAAGAACTTATTATTGATACATATGATCAATATTAAGGAGGAAAATAAAATAATTTCATGACACGGACTATTAGCAAAATGATTTCAGTTATAGCAGTGAAGCAATATTGCGTATTTGTATGGATGAAAGTAAGACAATATTTTAATTTTCAATTAATTCCATTGTTCTAAATCTCGTAAAATATGTAATCCACTCTATTTAAAGTAAAAATAAGGCACATTTATTAATTTAATAATTTGTATGGAAAAGATAATATTGTAATTTATATTATTTCAAATTTAAATTTAACTGTAACACATGGAATAGTAGAGAGAGAGGTAAATTCTTCAAAACATTGTAACTACTTCTAGACAATAAATTTAAATACAAAATGAGGTAATAAAGGCTAATCAGCAACTACCACAAATTTAACAATAGATCGGTGTCTAAAGCAATAATAGCTGCTCCAAAAAGAACATCTTTAGTTTTGTTCTTGTCTTTTCAATTATCTTTTTCAGTATTGTCATCTTATTAGGGATAATTCTTGAAAAAAATATATATCGGAGGACTAAAGGATATATTCATGAAGGTGCTATAGCTATAATTCATTTGCCATCTGGAGCATAAATAACTTCCAAAGATGGATGGCTTCGATCTGACGAATTGGCTAACCCAATTCCTTTTAGTTTTACTTCTGTCTACATGTCTCCTGTGGTCAGTCACAATGGACGTTTGTTGTATGAGAGGTAAATCTACAAATCGATTGATTACTATCATAAAGATAGTGAAATATCAATTTCATTTGATTAAAATTTCAATCTCACGTTACGGATTCCGATTGATAGTGCTGTTAATTTTGCCATTGGAGATTTATCCATGTCTAATTTTGAAATTTTAAAAAATGTTCCAGAATTGCTCAAACAAGCTCTATGCAAAAGTTCAGGATCCTTACTACCTTCGTGGGAAATCACTGTGGATATGTAAATCTCTTATGATGGAATCTTTGACGCAAATTCTTAAAGCTATAAACTGTTGACTGAGGAAGATCCTTATATTCATGAATAATTCTAAAAAATAAATCCAATGAGTGAATTGTCGGTTGTAAAAACTCTTCCTAAAATTGTTAATGCAAATGACTCAAATTAAATATCAAAAGCGACCTTTCAAACAATAAAATAATTATTGAATACAATCGTAAGCATTGTGAATTAAAATAAAGAAGTGTTGTAACATCAATTTGGCACCCTTGTACACAACACTTAGAATAGAGGGACTAAGGCAGCATTTGACATTATAAAAGGTTGCAATTGGATACATTCAAATATATTGCGATGTAGTGAGTAGGTATGGAATTCCGGAGAGCTCAAAATATCAAACAAAGATGCCGAAGATCCGATATAAATTCTGTAAATTGTCGTTTCTTCAAAATGATTAATTATTTGGTTTTAAGGGTTGCGCAAAAATATTGATTGATTTGAGTTTGAATTAAGTCTAGCTAAATTGTCTGTTTTATTGAATTTGTTTATACATAACTGTCAAATAATTTAAATTTATCAGCACATGTTAGAACAGGAATCGTATATCACACCCAGGCATCACTCCGTGCCACCACCACGTCATAGATCTAGCATTATTGAAGAATGGAAAAAGAAACTCAAACAATTTGCTACACCTCAAGTGAAAGCTTTTGAGGCTGAAATAAGCTCAAATGATTTAAAAGACAAGATAGAACCTGGGTCCCAAAATCAAATTAATACATTTGGAGAGAATAAATGTCTACATTTTAAGACTCATAAACTTAAATATATCCTTGGTGTAATTACGCTCGTTGCATTGATATTTTTAATATTGGGATTAGCCTTTCTTATCCGAAGAACCTCAGCTACTGCTTAAAATACATTTAAAATTAAAATCAAGATGCCATCAACTTCAGCTAGTCTCAATACTAATCAAATTTCGCTAAGTGATTCATAAAGTTTAGGGGCAAACAAAAAGATTAATATATTGGTCAGTGAGATAGCAACAAGTTCAAATACAACAAATGGAAATGGACGTTCTTTGCAATAAAAAATAACTACACAAATATAAATATCATATAAAGATGCCAAAACACAAATTGTAGTTAGTTTTAGCAGTTCTAATTTCCAAGGAGAAGTGTGTATCCCAATTAAATCTATTCTTTAGTTTGTCATTAATAATCAAAACCTTCAAAGTAATATCACAAATCCAGATCTATTGCCTCAACAAACAACGTTTGTATCGATTTGTGATCTAATTGAAACTACTGTCAAGCAAGAATTAATTAAAATTGGAGCCACTGATATCAGAACATCTTTTGACAAATATATGGATGGTAAATATAACGAAGAAGAAGGTGCTTTTTCAATAATAGGCTATGATTCAGCGTAGTCGAATGACTTAGAATAGGCATCATCTATCAATAGTTAAAATTTAGCTGAGTTGATTGATCCATTGACCATTCCAACGATTGACAGTTTATTCTCAGAGAATGAAACAGCAGTTGCGATAGCTAAAGTAGTAGTTACCATTGTCAAAAAAATAAAAGAAGTTATTAAAAAGAATCAGAATGTGATCGAAGAAGCCTCTGGTATTACAATACAAAATGAAGATCCTTTAAATGGAGAAACATCGGTTTATTTAAGTGAGCCCAGTGATGTACTTAATGGATGCACTCGACTAGATGATTTGTCCATCCGTTGCACTGAGAATGTTTGGAGATCAGGTCTATTGCCAGTGCTGAACTCAACCAATGAGATGTAAATTCCAGCAATTGTAGTAAAAATGACTCTATGATATTTCATATTAATTTGAGTTTGAAGGTCGAATTAATTTTACAAATCTTTGACCCATAGATATGAGAAATTGAGCTTCGTTAAAATCATTTAATATTTATGACTAAATAGTAAGGATATATTTTTCTGAATTCATTAAATTAGACAGTTTTGTTAATTTTCTTTCAAAGCTGAACTTTTACTCAAAAAATACAAAATATTTGGCAGAAAGTTATCTTCAGGGTTGTAAAATTTAAATAAATTAAAATAATGATTAAACCCGTAATTATAATAAATCCTACCATCAATAAATAAATTTATGCATCATATTTTTCACTTTACTTTTGCTTCTCTAAATTCTCCCTGTAATAACTAAATGCGAAAGCGTTCTATAAATATAATTTGATGTTATTGTATTCAGAACAACATCTTTCCATGTCATTTATTCTTTTTAAGCAATCGAATTCATTGTATTGATGCCAATGTTGCAATATATTTTTTATAATGTATTGGTCTCATGCTAAAATTCTTTAACAGAATTTTAAGTCTCTCTTGTTTATTGAGCTATTCTTGCCTAACTTGCGCTGGCAGATATTACTTTTATAGCCTTTTCATTTGAAGGATCGTCTTAGTCTTGATTCAAAAATATCAATTTTGGAGGATTTAAGTTTTAGTAGGCCACATTATTAAAGTTAACTTCAAAAGATTTGGAACTCCAATCACTGTTTAGAGCATGAAATTTATTATCACCATTCATCGGAGAGCACTTATCTTGTGGAGGAGAAACTACTTGATCTTTTTATGGCTATTGATGCAATTTATAGGAAGAATTACTCTATTTAAGTTTAGTAAATGATGAAATCCTTTATAGGAGAGTGAATGATGCAGTTCTGAGGAGATGTCTTTGATTTTCTTAAACTTAAATGGGAAGGATATTTATCTAGCCAGTCGCTCTCTTCAAAGATGATCCTCTCACTGATTAATCATTTTCAACTATATGATCTGACAAGAGTATTTGATAATTGTGTTATTATTTTTGCATTTTGAATTCCTATAACTCCATTATTTCTTTCTTTAGCATTTAATTCTATTGCTGCAGCCATGATATCAAGTTCGATGATTTATAGAGTTCCTCCTCTAAATTAACCCTATTTATTTTTTAGGGTTTCTAAGCAGAAGATTTTTCGCTTCTGATTTCATCTATCCCTGTATTTTCAATTAACTTTAAATGAGATTTTTGGCTTCTCGAGTGAAATTTATAAAAATGAAGTTGTTCTCTGATCCTTTCGAGTTCTGTCTCGAGAGTTTAAATCTTCCAATCTTTTTCTTTCTCTTTTGTCATCTAAGCTTCATTGCTAATAAATAAATAGTTTTAGTTTTCTTGTTCTCTTTCTCCAACAATTTATTACAACTCATTCTGCGCAGCTTATAGTTGATTTTTAAAGATTTAAACATCATTCTACTTTATGAATGTCGTACCTCAATAATGTCATTTTTGTTTGTTAGAAAATCAATGGTGCTTTTAAGTGAATCCACCTCCTGCTCGTAGTTATCTTTGATATGCCTACAGTTCTCTTCCTTTTAGCGAATGTAATCAATCATTTTAACTAGCTATCAGTAAATATACTTGCCAGGTTAGCTAAAGTTCCGATGTTGTTAGATCTTTCTTTTGACTGCTATGAAAATTAGTTTAAGCAGTTCATAAGTTTAAGTACATTTGATTGTTCCGTATGTTCAATATTATTGAAAATTGGAAGAATATCTTCATACAATCCTTGAAGAAGTTGTTCAAGATTAAGGGTATCTTAGTTGACGAGAGAAAAAAGTTGATCTCTGAGTTGTTACAGCACTTCTGGTCTAGAGAATAGCAGTTACTCCTCAGTGGCTAAATGGGCATCTGAAATCATGTTAGGTAATTACTAAATGAAATAGGAATTACTCATATGGTAATTGAATATCAACAAATCAAATAAAAACAATAAAAAACATGATAAATACATGTAAAAAGCATAGAGGATATATTCTACAATAATTTATAAGTATTTGTGAAGCATAACATACAATTTAGTAAAATACTAATTTAAATTTATTAACTTGGCAAAGATTTTAAATAACTGATTTCAAAAATTAACAGACTATAGATAAAAGATAAGACTAAGGTCTTCAAGAACTAATTTAATGGGATTCATGTAGAGTAAATAACCATAATAATCACTAAATAACTTATTTCTTAGAAATTTGACTCTGGTTAGGAGAAATAAGATAGTCTTTATAAGAAACTGGTGACTTCTTTGAGTTTATTTTGATGAAAAGATATCTCAAAATCTGGTTTATGTTAGCTGCATCTTTATAATCTAATTCTGCATGTTAATGGAAAACTTCCAGAAGATAGCATTCCAAATTATTTCGCTGATTTAAAACCATCTGTGAGCAAGCCTTCATCTTTTTGAGATCTTTTTCTTTCAGCTTTAGCCAGCTTTCTAATTTAATTACCTTCTGCTCCATTGATTTTCTTTATTCTTCAAAGTTGCTTTCTGTTTTTATTTTTTATTGATCGAGTCTAGTGATTTCTTGCTGCAAAAATTATTTAAGTTTATTGAGTTTATTCTCAAGTTTGATGACCCTGAGTGATCTCTCGTAGGTTTAATTGGCTTGTCCATTTAAAAAAGATCCTAATTAATTTCCTTTATTATTTTCCTTTTCCTTGACTAACTCTTCATATTATTTAGCCAACACTTATTTTTCAGATTAGCATAAGGCTATTTCTTCCGTAATGATTTCATTTTCCCTCTTGATCTGTTGTTCGCGATTCATCTCTATATAGATCCTAATTTACTCTGTTCCAATTTATTAACCTCCTGATCTTTGATATTTTAAATCTCCTTGCTTACTGAGTTCAGGATATCCTGTCTTTTAACTTCGTGTTCGATAATTATCTTTTCAATATCCTTAGTTTGATGAATTTGATTTGATTACTCTCTTTCCTTCAATCGTTCAAGCGTAGCGATGTAATCTACTTATCTGTTCTGAATCTCTTACAAAGTACTTTAAACTGCTTCATATAGTCGATCTTCTTAATCATCTGGTTAATATTCTTCATCATATTTTCTTTCTCGACCATTTTCTTTTTGGCTAACTGATCGACCTAGCTTTCCCATTCTAATTTATGTTTCTTTCTGGCCTCTTCAAATGTATCTTTGAGTAGTTTATAATTATTTTACAGACCAGTGAGTTCTTCTTCCTGAATTTTAATAGTTTTTTCGATCTAAAATGATTCCTTCATCTGAGTCTCTTTCTAATCGTACATATTTTTAATTGTCTTTGGTCATTTCCGATTATATTTTGTTCTTTTGCTTGATCCTGAATGAGAAATTAGATACAAATAAGCCAACTGCTCTCTCAATTGATAAACCTCCTCCTTAAAATCAGTTGTGTCTCTGAATAACTGAACTACTACAATTTTTTCATTTGCTGCAATTCTTACTTTTCACGTTGGTCCTCTCCTATCACTACTTTTTTGCTATTTTTTTTGGACATGTTCAAATTTGCAATAGAACCTATAATTATATAAATTTCATATCGAGGTATATTTAATGAAATAATGAGTCTGCTAGTTTAACTGAATTTAAATTAAGAGAAATATATCATAGGCATATAACTATACATTTTTTTTATTATTATTATCGAACTAAAAGCTATTGAAATTTATTGAAGATGCTGCTCTACAATATAGATGATTCCTTAAAATTATAAGTGAAATCAGAGTTAGGTCATTTCTAATAAATATATTCTGGAAAATCAACATTAACTGATAACTATCATTTTGCAAAAATATCGAGAGGATCTTTTGGTTGAAATTTGAATGGACATTTATATGATATTTTTTATCCTTGTATCATATCGTAATATCTTAATACGACTCACAGCCTTGAAGAAAAGTTCGTATTTCTGATTATTTCAATTTTTTTAAAGATTAGTATTTGTTAAAAATTATCAAAAGTTAATAGTTAAAACAGAAAATAGCTTAGTCTCTATTTGTTGGCTTGAGTATTATTTATCAAGGAACATTAATATTACTTTATCAATGAATTTTATAATTAACTGTCTTCAATCATATCTGAAATATGAGAAGCAAAATTATATTTTTTCAATATTTATAAGTATTGCCTTGCCTGTATTCTCAATTTCAAATGAATTTTTGTGTCAAAAAATAAATTCATTATATTACTGCTCGAAGCAAAATCTTTATATTTTTAGATTGGCGTTCAAAAAAATTATTATCAGTAAAACATGCTCTCAAAAAACGGGCTTGCCTTTACAATTAAGAATGTTATCAGATCATTTTCAAAGAGTCTATTTTTTACATGAAACTCAGATTGCTTAATTCCTGAGATAATCTCAGGTTTATTTATCCTTTTTTTTACTAAATGCTTCGGGAATTTATAGTCGACATGTATGAAGAATATCCCTTCGGTGAGCTATCTTCTGAGTTCATTGATGCTACACACCCATTAGTTAAAAAAACCCTTCACTTCTAAGATGAGTCTGAATACTAAATGATTCAGGAGATGATATACTTGCTTAAAGCTGCACGCCATGATAATCTCATTAACGTGGAAAGAGTGTTAGAGGGAGAAGACTTTATTGAGCTTTACTATGAGTATGCTCCCTTCAGACTCTAAAAATGGCTACTGGTAATTGATGAAGATATGATTAATGGGTTGAGATAACAACTCATGGATGTAATCTAATATCTCATTCGCTCTAGTTTCAAATTCGAATTTAACCCCAACTGTGTTGGCATCAGCAAAGACATGAAAATTAAGTATTTTCTTAAAGAATTTTCCATCAATTTATAGTTTGAATAAGATGACTTCAAGTAACTAAAATACCAAGTCAAAAGGTTTTTTGACAAACTGTGGGAAGAGGCATTCGTCCAGCAATCCTCAAGGACAAGTGAATCTCCAGAAAATACAAATTGTATAAACTTTGAATCCTTATCAACGAGAGCGTCAATATCATAATTGACCACTCTTAATCAACACAGTTTATTTACCATGAAGAAATAGCAGCAAACTGATTCTATTCCTAAATAAAGGGCACGGCTATCACAAAAGATATAAAGCTCATTAAAAAAGAGTATGGAAGTATTATCGCGATTCAAGCGAGGAAATCTAAAGTGAAACGACTGTTTTTTCCTAATGATTGTTTAACCTTTTCTAAATTCTAAATTCTTTTTATTGACAATCAAAAAATGTATAGTTATGCTACAATATTATTACAATAACGGTAATTATTTTGATATCAAAGGAGCTTTTCTTTTAAATTAAAGCTATTTAGCGTTTTATATAAGAATATAAGGACTTTAATAGTCCTTACAGTTGTGCAAATAATAATTTAAATCTTTCGATGAATTACAGCATCAATATTTTTATTTCTCTTCTTGAATGTAAAGCTCATCAACCAATCTGTCTGGATCGTTGCTATATGTAAGATATCGATGCAGCTGGAATGTTTTTCGATTTAATTCTCGCACATCTTTTAAAAGAATCATACCCTGAAGATACTGCTCCAATGCCTTAAGTTCATAGTCAGTTTTGCCGTGATAGTAGGGCAGGATAGGAATTCCATTGTCAGGCTGAGCTGCATATGAGTATGCAGCGTTATCTACCAAGGCCATATCACACATCTCTCGATCTATTACTCGCAGATCCTTACAGTACATTCCTTAAGGCGTCTGATAACAGTGATCACGAAAGAGTCGATGATGAATAAACTCATTTTTAGGATCTAAGTAATCTAGCACCACGTTTGCATAGCAAGAATGACTTGCTGTGAATACAATTATCTCAAAATTAATAGAGAGATTTCTCAGAACATCTATTGCATGTGGACGAATGTTGATACCTGCCTCAATCACCTCGCCTGTTGGGAAAGTAATTGGTAATTTAACATCATAGGGTGGAGTTAGGCTGTCATTGCAATGAATTAACGTTTCATCAAGGTCAAAAACAAGAGTCTTTTTGTCTAAATATTAAAATGTATATACCTTGATATCCTTCTCTTCGTGGCAACTTGACTTGGCGAGCTTTCATTTACTCATCAGAAGCAAAACGCGAGTTCTCTAGGATCTGAAATATGTGTAATGAAGTTAGTAAATGCTACCTTCCAACTGATTGTTAGTCCTTATAGGTTTTGATTATCTCTGAAATGTAGTAAATATTATGTTTTGGAGAGTAAGGATTTTTTGAGAATGTATGCAATTCTTTATGTTCTGGTACTTGTGTCACGAATTGCCTTAAATCAACCTTTTTTCCGCCTCCCCTTTGCTACTACTTGTTTTGAGCATCTCTTTACTGCTATCTCTACTTCTCCCGTCTGAGTTTGGCTTCTTGCATAGCTTTTTTCTGTTCCTTCTTTTTTTAAACATGACGTTTCATTTCTGCAATCTTGGATTCAATAAAATTAAGTTTTTAATGCAATTTAAGATAATCTTCATTTTCATCCTGCATCATCTGCTTTTAGTTGAGAACGGGAATACTGTCATTTCGATTTAGTTCTCTGGGCCTTCCTCCTTGACGATCTCTTTCTTTTTCTCTGGAGTCTATCTGCCTATAGTTTTTGTTATATTATGGTGAAATATCTTCCTTATTTTTCTTTTGATATTTAACTGCTTCTCGTTCTTCGTTTTATAGATTGCTGCGCATCTTTATAGCAGCGTTAGTCTCAGCTCTGTCAGCTCTATTAACACCTGCATTCCTATACTTATTCATGTCTGGTGAGTTATGTTTACGATTGACATTATCCTGAAGCTCTTTACCATTATTTTAAAGCCTAATTCTGAGATTCTCATAATTTCTGGATTGTACTGTCCTTGCAAAGTTACCTTTTACGACTCGATCGTCTGTTGCTTTGAGGTACTAATTGCTCGGCTTATTACGCATTTAAAATTAATGAATAGGATAAGCAAAGTGTATATTATATCAGGATATATATAATTTTTCTGCGTGTATGAGTCGGAGAGGTATCAACTAATTCAATACCAAAATAATGGTGAGAATTAATTGATATGTTCTTCATCACAAGAATGTCAAAATATTAATTATAAATGAAAGAATACAAAGGTTTCGATTTATATAAAAGCATTCATTTCTTGAAAGTTGAAAGATCAGAAAGAAGTTATTTGACAATAAAATTGCAGATCAGTTTATAAAATTAGACATCATAGTAAAAATTA